>Ga0265338_10000259_pt1 | contig 96351 bp, 72 predicted proteins | sample 42126metaG_FD_193579 | JGI IMG/M metagenome (GOLD analysis project Ga0265338, IMG submission 193579) | Rhizosphere microbial communities from Carex aquatilis grown in University of Washington, Seatle, WA, United States - 4-21-26 metaG | ecosystem: Host-associated > Plants > Roots > Rhizosphere...
GTCGGTGTTGGAGTTGGGCTGGGAGCGGGAGGCTGCGTCGGCGTGGGTCTCAGGGTTGGAGTCGGGCTGGGTGTGGGAGACGGTGTCGGGGTGGGTGTTGGTGTTGGAGTCGGGCTGGGTGTGGGAGACGGCGTCGGCGAGGGCGTCGGTGTTGGAGTTGGGGTTGGGACGCCCATAATCGGGCCGCTCCCACCCGAATCCAGTGTGCTGGTCTCCACCGCGCTCAGCGGATTGCCGGCAACCTTGGTCTGGTAGAACCAAAAGCGGAGCGTGTAGCTGCCAGGGCTAGGACCGGTTATGGTCCAGGTCCCGTGCACAAGCCCGTCGGCCGGGGTGCCCCCAGCCCCGAAGAGGTGGATGGAGGCGGTGGCGTTGGAAACGGCCCCGGCGCCGCTTACCGAGACGCTGGGGCCGAAACTGCTCGCGGTGGCGAACAGCTGGGCCACTAGGTTTCCGCTCCCATCCAGAAGGTCGATCCTTCCAGGGTCGCTCACGGTGTGACTCGGGTCGTCATCGCAGGTCCAGAGGACCTGAAAGTTAAGCTGGTATCCGCCGGCTCCCATCTCGATGGGCACGGTCGACGTGAGCCCGGCCTGCGCCCGGGCGCTCGGCGCTAAGGCGTGAAGAGCCGCGAGTACGCTCCCGAGTGCGATCCGTCGTGCTCCAGCGGTGGTCACGTCCGGATGGGATAATTAATCCGCGATATTAGACAAGTCTAATTATTGTGCTTTAGTGCGTTTCAACTCACCCGGAGGAGGCCGCCGAGCGCCTGCCGCCGAGTATGATGAAGGTGCCGTCCAGGCCGCAGAGCCGCCGCAGCTGGGCGCGCATCGGGGCGCTCGCCCTCCATGGGGGCACGAACTGGTCCCCGGGATGCAGCCTGAGCCCGGCGAGCTCGCTTGGGAGGCGCAGCAGGTGGGCGGCCCAGTGGAGGGGATTCCAGTCGCCGAACCACCAGGCGGGAACCCTGCCGTCGGGCGTTGCCGGCATGGCAATGCATTTCCGGTAGAGCCACCGGCCCTCGGAGGGGGCGAAGATGACGTGAAAGGGCGGAAGCGTCCGCAGCTCCCGCCGCGGAAGGAGCGGCCGCTCGGAGAATGACACGTTCGTGGTGCGCCCGCCCTCGCCGTGTGTATACGAGAGGTTGCGGAAGACACGCCCGCTTACCAGGTTGGAGCTCTCGTCCGCGCATTCCTCGGTCGCGGCCTGGCAGATCCACCGGTTGCGCAGGTTTGCGATCAGGGGCGCGGCGTTCTCCCGGCCGCCGAGCTTCAGCCACACGGAATTCTGAGACTGCGTCGCGGCGTAGACGGCGCCGCGGGCCTCGCGCACGACGTCCACCTCGCAGTCCGCGCGGACCGCGTGGCGCTGCCATTCATCCTGCTCGACAAGGACGACGTTGCGGTTGAGCCAGTCCGGGTGGTCCGACCTCCGGTCGAAACGCTCAAGGATGATCTGGTAGGCGAGGGATTTGACGAGCGTTGCGACGTACCGCCTCTGGACCGCGTACCTCTGGGGGATTGCGATGCAGACGACCTTGCCGAGCTGGATGTCGCGCAGGTCAAACGTGCTGTCCGAGCAGAAGACCTCGGCGATCTCGGGCTCCGCAAAGGGGACCAGAAAATTGTACAGGGTGCCGCGCACCCCGCCCAGCTGCTCGTGGGGCTGGCTCCAGTAGTTGTTCTCGAGCTGGAAGCGCGCCTCGGAGAACGCCTGCGACGAGGACAGCCCCCGATGCGCACCGGTGCACGCGACCAGGTACCTTCGGTAGCTTTCCTGGACGGTCAGGATGTCGAAGAGGGTGAGCAGGCTCGGGGTGTCCCCGCGGCCAGAGGCGCAGGCGGCCTTCACGGCACGGACAAGGCGGATTCCCCAGGCGATCTTGTCCCTCGCCTGGGGCACAAAGAACTCGTCGCGGCTTGCGGCCTCCTCGACCGACAGGGCGGTATCCACGATCAGCTTCGCGCACGTGTCGGCGGGGATCTCGTCCATCGCGAGCAGGTTGAGGCGCACGGCGGGACGCCATTCGGGGGGGGCCCAGGACGGGCGCGTGCGCAGGAGGCAGAGGTCCTCCTCGCGGCCGTGGTGGCGGAGGAGCGACTCGATGGCCTGCCACTCGTTTCCCTTCTCGCCGCAGACGAATCCGCCCCAGGGCGGGACCCTGTACCTCAGGCGGCGGCAGGAGTCGGACGCCGCTTGAAGGGCCTGCGCGCTCTGCTCGGAAAGGCTTCTTATCCGGCCGATCTCCCCCTCGATGGCCGCGGCCGCGCTGCTCCCGCTTTCGGCATCGAGCCGCGCCGAGTCCAGGCGCGCGATCTCAAAGCCCAGGTCGCGGGAGAGGGCGCGGTGGCCTTCCCTGAGCCGCTCAAAGTCGAGGCTCGACGGGCTTCCCGACCATTCGGGACGCTCGACGCCCCGCTCGTTGACGCAGAGCGAGTGCAGCCTCGGGATGATGCAGGCCAGCGTCTTTCCCGACCCGGTCGCCCCCGTAACGCATCCGCCCCTGCAGCCGGCGTTGCGGTCGACCGTCACGCCGGCGTACGAATACATGGCCCCCGGGTGCCTCAGGTACACGGGCCTTTGCTGCTTTGGGCCGAGAAGCACGTGTGCGAGCGCGGCCCACGCCGCCGGCCGCGTCCACCATTCGATTCGGGTGATGACGAGCGCGATCCGAGCGTGCTGCCCGTGCCGAAGGCATGCGGGGATCCAGTCGAGGGGCGCGAGCGTCCCCAGCGCCTGGAGAAGATGGGCCATTAGCGCGGCTCCGAGGGCCACGGCGAGCGCCTCGGCAACCCTTGCCAGGACATAGAGCGCGTACTCGGGCCGGGTCATCCCCGGAACCGATATTAACTCACTTTAATAGACAAGTCTAATGATGGGCGCCCTGGGACACGCGCCTGCCGCTCAGTGCCAGCGGCCGCCGTGCCACGCCCACCGGCCGCCAACCCTGCCCCATCCGCCGCCGGCCCATACGGCACCCCTGAACGGCCTGTGGGCATAGTGGCCACCGTGCCAGTACCAGCCGATCCCGCTCCAACCCCAGTAACCACCGAGCCATACGTAGTCGGGATAAGGGCACACGGGCACGGTCTCCACCAGGGGAGCTGGGGGTTCGTAACCGACCACCGTTCCGTCGGCCATGTCGGGTGCGGGCGGAGGGGGCGTGCCGGGAGAGGGAACTGCCGCAGCTGCCACTGGAGGCGCGGGAGGGGGCTCTGCGGTCGCTTGGGGGGTGGCGGGGCCTTCCGGCGCACCGGGCGCGGTCGGGGGGCTCTGCGGCTGGGCGGGCGGGCCGCCTACGGTCCATGCCCCGTCAACCCACACCCATCCAGCGTTGCCCTGTATCCAGTGGCCGGCGACCCATGAGGCGCTCGGCGAAGGAGGGAGCTCCCAGTGGCCCGGCACCCATACCCAGCGCTGGGCCACATTGTTCCAATGTCCTGCCATCCAAACATATCCGGGCCCCGGGGCAGGCGTGACCTGCTCGCCGACCACCTGTGTGGCCTGGGGCTGATAGACGGCATTCTGTGTGTATGACGGTGCCGCGTAATAATATCCGGCAGAGGGATAAGGATAATAGAGTGGCACGGCTAGATTCAGCCGAAACCCGACGTAGGCGTTGGCGTGCGTGGGCGCGCCCAGCGCAAGTGCTGCGGGAATCAGGAACAGGCTCTTGGCATTCATGTTATTTGTCGGAGTAAGACGTCTTTCAGTGACAAAGGATACACCCCCAAGGTTCCGCGGGCAAATGAACCACGCGCGCCGCTGCGTCAGAGCATGGCGCGCAGGCCCGGGACCCGCCGGGCCATATCCGAGACGAGAAAGCTCCCGGCCAGCCCTGCCGCCGTCAGGATCGACACCTTGAAGAAGGGATTGGCGTCCAGCGGCCGCAGCCAAAGCGTGAAGAGGATGAGCACGACCGGATGAAACAGGTACACGCCGAATGATCTCTCGGAGAGCCAGCGGGCGAGGGGCGTCGAGGCGTCGAGCCACCGGCAGCAGAACGCCAGGGAACCAAGGCCGAGACAGAGGCCCGCCAGCTGCTCCCACGCAGCCAGACCAAGGGCCTCCGGGTGCCAGCCTCCCGATATCGCCTCCATTCCTTTTCCCTTGAGCACGCCCGCGGCCACCAGCACAACCGCGAGCGCGACCGGACCCAGGACCAGGCCCGTCCATCCCGCCCGGCGAGCAAGTGCCGAGCGGGCGAGGTCAACGAGCCAGCCGGCGCGGGCAGCGGCAACCCCCGTGCCGAAGGCCATGATGTACTGCGGGAAATAGCAGAGCTGCATGTTGAGGACCGACTGGCCCACCGGCTGGACGGTCCTGACGAGAAAGGTGGCCGCGACAAGGGCTCCCGCCCAGATCCCGATCGCCCCGGCCCCGGGAAGCCGGCCCGGGGGCGCGGGGTCGGCCTTGGGGCTTGGCCCGAGGGAACGCCATGCAGCGAGCGCGGCCGAGAAGATCAGCAGGGCGGCGGCAAACCACATCGGGCCTGTCCCGCTCAGGAATCGGCCCGTCAGGAAGTACCTGAAATACACGCCCGGCGGACCGTAGTCGTTCCCGTTCGGGTTTATGAGGTACACAATTGCGGGGTGGAGGGCGACAACGTAGAGAAGCGTCGGCGCGCCGAGCCTCAGGAGGCGCTCGCGCATGAAGCCGGCCGGCCCGCGGCGCACGAGAGACCCGTGCGCGAAATAGCCCCCGATCAGGAAGAGTATCCCCATGAAGAAGGCCTGCAGGTGCCCCTGCCAGAACGCGAAGACGACCTTCGTCGCCATCGGAGGGTTTGGGGGCTCCTGGACGTACCAGCTGCCGATGTGGCTGTAGGTCACGCACGCATGCATGTTGACCACGAGCACGATCACCATCGTGCGAAGCTGATCAATCCACGCCAGCCGCTCCCTAGCCTTCGAATCGTTGGACACCGGTGCGCAGGAGATCAGCATCCCCCTGCGTTGTCACCAGTAGAAGAAGTCGCCGCGGGCGAAATTGGTCGTGGTCGGGGTGCCGGCTGGCTGGCGCTGCTTCAAGCCGAGGTCGTACGAGAAATTCCGGGTCTTGGGCTGGATGTACACCGAATCGTTGATGGCCGCCTGGTGCCCGTTGCCGACGTAGTTTCCCGTGAAAAACTTGGACGTGAACAGCTGGCCGAGCGAGCCGTTGAGCGTCAGCGTGAGTCCGGTGGGCGGATTTGGGTCGTACCAGTCCTCGATCATCCGGACGAGGTTCTGGACGCCGCCGCTGTTGACGTTGCCGGAGGAGTTCGACGGCGTGTTTCCCGTGAGGATCGCCGCATTGATGGTCATGATCGACCCGGAGCCGTCTGCGTTCGACGGCCGGTCGGTTATCTTTTGGGTGTTCTGCTCGTTCACACTCCAGCCCGCGGAGACCGCCGTAATCGCGTCTCCGAGGATTGCGGCCGGGTTGTTCACCATCGTCCCGCCGACGCTGATCTGCGTCGTATTGTAGTCTCCCTGGATGTAGATGCCGTTGTTGGAGACAACCGAGAATCCCAGGGGATTGCTGTTCTGATCGTTGACGGCGGGCGTCGTTTGCCCCTGGGTCAAGAGGATCCCGTTCAAGTTGCCCGGGGCCCCAATGCCCCCTTGCGACGTCGGCGCATTGTTGGTCTTGTCGTAGATGTAGACCACGCCGTTGTACGCAGCCGCGAGCGAGGGATCCGCAGTAATGGCGGCCTGGATCGCCGTGTTCAGGGCGCCGACATTCACCGTCGTGAGATTGACCCCTGAAGCACCCGCGTTCATCTCGCGCGGATCATTCATCAGGACCCGCGTCTGGGCTGGGGGAATGATATTGTTGATGTTCGCCGAAAAATCGCCGTCGTAGGCCGAAAGGTTGGCGCCGGGATTAAGGGCGTCCGTGCTCGCATAGCCGACGTGCACGGTCGGCGTGGATGCGAGGGACGACTGACTGATGGTGACCACGAGGGCCGCGGTATTGTACATCCGGCTCTCCTGCACCACGGGATCCTCGGGGATCAAGTGGCCGTTGGTATCCAGGGGCGGCGGGGCGATGACCGCGCGGTAAACCTCGTTCGGGTCGACCTGGTTCTGCAGGTTCTCATAGGCGGTCGGGTAGGTGGCGATGTCCGTGGCGACGTCGACGCCCCCGATGAAGCTCGATTGCGATGCGTTCTTGACGACCTGGAGCTGGCGCTGGGCAGCCTGGTCCGGGGGATCGGGCGCCAGGGGATTCGGATTGTAGACCGGGTCGGAAAGCGCGCCCGAGCCCACGAGGCGGTCGGTTTCCCCGGAGAGGGGGTCGGAGGCGCCGTTGTAGTCCTGGAAGTAGTAGGCCGTGTCCGAGATGGTGAGCTTGTAGCCCGTCTGCGAGCCCATGTAGGCGCTGGCGTTCGTCGAAATGGGCCCTGTTATCGTCATGTTGCCGCCCGCCGCGATCTCGATGTTCCCCTGGTAGAACACGGCGAACTGGAACAGAGATGTGCTCGAGAAGACGAAGTGGCGGCCCGAATGGTAGGTGATGGTCCCAAGGACCGAACTCGCTGTCGACGCGCTCGTCTCCGCGATGAAGTAATAGTTCTTACCGATCGAGAGCGTTCCGGGGACGATGCCCGACGCCCCGCCGTCGGCCGTGCCCTGGATCGGGGTGAAGTGAATATACCGCGTGACCGACCAGGTGTTGCCATTCACAGGGCCTTGGAACGTGGCGTAGAACGGGAGGTTCTTGTTGGTTCCGTTGCAGAGCGTGCCCAGGGGCGGGATGTTCTCGGCATTGGCCTCCGGTTGCTTCGCGAGAAGGGCCGACTTCCACGTGTAGAAAAGATTCTCCATTTCGCTGTCGGAGAGCTCCTTTGCCTGGTCGAGGAGGGCCTGCCGCTTCGAATTGAGGTAGGTCGTGAGGCTGTAGGAAAGGATCCCCGCCGCTGCGAACGACAGGATGACGATGACGATCAGGACAGCCAACAGCGCGCTGCCGCGACGGAGATCTTTTCTGGGCTTATGGATGCGCACGGCCACTTCAGGGTCTTAGGAATCGGGCGGAGGCGTCGGCGTCGGAGTCGGCGACGGCGTCGGAGTCGGCGTCGGCGTTGCCGTGGGTGACGGAGTCGGCGACGGCGTGGGCGACGGGGTCGGCGACGGGGTGTGCGTCGGGGACGGCGTCGGCGTCGGAGTCGGCGACGGGGTATGCGTGGGCGACGGAGTCGGAGTAGGAGTCGGAGTCGGCGACGGAGTCGGCGACGGCGTCGGCGTCGGGGACGGAGTGGGCGACGGAGTCGGAGACGGGGTATGCGTGGGCGACGGCGTCGGCGAGGGCGTGGGTGTGGGCGACGGGGTCGGCGATGGAGTCGGCGACGGGGTCGGAGTCGGTGTGGGCGACGGGGTATGCGTGGGCGACGGCGTCGGCGTCGGGGACGGTGTTGGCGACGGAGTCGGCGACGGCGTCGGCGACGGGGTATGCGTGGGCGACGGTGTTGGCGACGGAGTCGGAGTTGGTGACGGAGTCGGGGTATGCGTGGGCGACGGAGTCGGCGACGGTGTGTGCGTGGGCGACGGGGTCGGCGACGGAGTCGGAGTCGGTGACGGAGTCGGAGTCGGTGTGGGCGACGGGGTATGCGTGGGCGACGGAGTCGGTGACGGAGTCGGTGACGGAGTGGGCGACGGGGTATGCGTGGGCGACGGAGTCGGCGACGGTGTGTGTGTGGGTGAAGGTGTCGGAGTCGGTGACGGCGTCGGCGACGGTGTGTGGGTCGGGGACGGGGTCGGCGACGGAGTCGGCGACGGGGTATGCGTGGGCGACGGGGTCGGCGACGGTGTGTGGGTCGGGGACGGGGTCGGCGACGGAGTCGGCGACGGGGTCGGCGACGGAGTCGGCGACGGGGTATGCGTGGGCGACGGCGTCGGCGTCGGGGTCGGAGTCGGGGACGGAGTCGGGGACGGGGTCGGCGACGGGGTCGGCGTTGGAGACGGCGTGTGCGTGGGCGACGGCGTCGGCGAGGGTGTCGGCGAGGGCGACGGTGACGGCGACGGCGTATGAGTGGGCGACGGAGTCGGCGAGGGTGTCGGCGAAGGTGTCGCTGTGGGCGACGGCGTCGGCGAGGGTGTCGGCGAAGGTGTGGGCGTCGGTGTCGGCGAGGGCGTCGGCGACGGCGACGGTGTCGGGGAAGGTGTCGGGGTGGGAGTCGGCAGGTACACCAGGCTGAACGACTGGCCAGACTTGTTCGCAAACACGGCGTTCACCGTGTTGTTCGAGTAGAAACTTGAGCTTCCGGTCAGGACCTTGCCGGTGCCCTCAGTGGTGGGCGCGGCAAGCGAAAGCTGGACGCCCACATAGACGGTCCCGTTTCCACCGGTGACCTTCGTCTGCGGAACAAAGGGATACTGGGTGCCTCCCACGGTTGCGGGCAGGGACTTCGCGACGACCATGGTCGAGGGCATTCCGACGGTCGCCGGGTACCACCACAACTGGAGGTCGCCCGTGCCGGGATCAGACTGTATCGAGTAGGAGCGCTGGCGCTCAATCGTCGCAACCTCGCTGGCGGTGACAACGGACGTCGGATCCGCACCCGAGATATTTGCGAGCGTGTCGGCGAGGTTGATGGTCCATGTCCCTCCCCCCACCGGCCCGCTGGCGGACGCGATTTGGGAGCCGGATCCTCCGAGGTTCGGATACGGAAGCTTCAGGAAATCTCCCGCCTGTGGCACGAGGTAATCGGGAGGCTGGGCCGCGGGCATCTGTATCTGGATGGAGCTGGACGTTAGGGCGGTGTTCGCAAGCACGGAGCCCTGGCCGCCCACATTGATGCGATAGGTGAAGCCCTTGAAGGCGTTCGAGGAGCCGTTCTGGCCGGAGAAGGCGGCCGGCAGAAGGTCGGCGGACCGAGCCATCTCCCTTGTCAGATGTTCAAAGACGTACCGTCCCTTGGCCGTCGTGTCGTTGATTGCCGTCGTCTTTGTCGAGCTGACCACGCCGTTCACGAGGAAGGCGACGACCGCCACCATCAGCAGGCACGCGATGCCGAGCGCCACGACCATCTCCACCATCGTGAATCCGACCTTGGGAGGGGTGCGGCGCGCGTTGCCACTGCGCCGGCCTGGATCTTCCGCGTGTAATTTCATGGTACGGCCCTTATGTTCGAAATACTCTGCTTCATTGTGCCGCCGAACAGGGGATAGCTGATCGAGAAGTCACCCTCCAGCATGTACCCAGCCGACTTGTTCTGGACGAGAAGGGTCGTTTGGCCTGTCGAATCGTAAAGGTACCACACGCTGCGGGTCACCGTGGCCGTGATGGGCGCACCGGTGTTGTCACCCAGCAGCACCTGGTAGCCGTAGGAGCCCACCGTGAGGTATCCGGTGGAGCCATCCGAGTTCGTCCAGCTGATGCCCGTCCCAAGCGGAGTCTGGTTCCCGTAGTTCGGGCCCGGGTTCGGATCAACCGTCGTCTGGAACATCGGCAGCGTGTTTCCGGAGGTGTCCGTTGTCTGCTGCGTGAGAAACTGGTCCGAGAGAGACTTAATGATGTAGCGCGCATGGTCGTTGTAGCGCGCCTTCGCGGCGACCCTGTACGCACCGATGAGCACCGAGAGGATCGCGAGGATGATCATCGACAGGAGCACCGTCGCAACCATGACCTCCACGAGGGTGAAACCTCTCCGGGACGCCGTGCGGCGCCTTCCCAAACGGGAAATCTGCACGGGAGCTGAATTTGCTAATTGCACTGTGTGGTTGCTGGTGTCTGGACCTGACTCTTCTTGTCGTAATTGCATTGCAACAAGAGGGCCCTTTCAACGCAATTCTGCGTCAAACTATTGTAATACGTAACTACCGCACAACCGCATGCAACACTTGGGCCTGCTGTTCACGCTGGCGCTCCTGGCGACCAATCTCTGGGGCCTGATGCTGATTGCTGGGACCTATTGGCGCAACCGCTGGTTCGCCATGGTGGCCGCGCCAATTCTCGCAGTGACAGGCATGTACGCGATCGAGTGCCAGCACGGCCTGGGTCCGTCGCTGCCCGGTCTCGGGCTTTTTTCGACCCTGGTCTCGGTGGCGCTCATAGGCCTGAGCTCGGTTTCATGGGAGCCGGCGGGCGTGGGCCCAAGGGCGACGGGGCTCCTCCGGGAGTGGCGGAGGGAATTCGCCCCCGGAAGGCTCGTCGGCTGCAGCGCGGCCTTCGCCGCGATCTTCCTGTACGCAATGCTGTGGAGGTTCGCGTACCCCGACATCGACGGGTCGTCCGAGAAGATCGCGGACTTCTCCTACATCTGCAGCTATTATCCCGGCGACACGATACCGGTTCCGGACGCGTGGTTCTATCCCTACCTCTCCACGCAGTATTACAGCTTCCAGCACTACGGCGCCGCCCTGATGGGAAGGGTGCTGTCGATACCGCCCGGGGAGGCCTACAACATCGCGTTCTGCCTGCTGATCGCCCTGAGCGGCGCCGCCTTTTCGGGAGCGGTTGTGCTGGCCGCCCGGAAACTCTGGGTCCGGCTTCTGGTGGTCGCCTGCTTTGTGGTGGGGGGAATGGGCACGACACTCCTTGTCCACCTGACCGACCGGAACGTGCATCCGTGGACCAGCATGCGGTACATCGGCAGCGCGCCCATGGACAAAGCGCCGCTGGGGACCTGGATCAAGGCCTACCAGTCCCGGTTTGAGCGCATGGAGCTTCCGGGCGAGCCGTTCTCCTATTCCATCTACCTGGGTGACTACCACGCCCCGCTGTCCGGCTATTATCTGCTGGGCCTTGGTGCGATGGCGGTGCTCCTCTGGTCCCGCTCGGGGAAGGACCGTTATGCCGTCATCGCGGGATGCACGCTCACATGGACCCTGCTCGCAAACACGTGGATCCTTCCCCTGCAGGCGATCGGGATCGGCGCGTGGCTCCTCGTCAATTACAGGGACTGGAGGCGGCTCGTGCCCGCGGTCGCCTCCGGCGCGGCGGTTGTCTGGCTTCTCGGCTGGGTCTACCTGTCGGCGTTCACCTCGTCGGCCGCGGGTTACGGAGCCGCGCTCAGGCTGGTCCCCTGGAACGAGCACACGCCGCCCCTTCTCCTGCTGCTGTTCATGCTGCCGACGATCGCCCTCATCCTGCTCGGCCTCGTGTCCGGAAGCCCCCAGGGCCGGCGGCTCGGGGCGCTGTGGCTCTTCTTCCTTCTGTTCTCCGAGTACTTCTACGTCGACGACATCTATTCGGGCATGTACGACCGCTTCAACACGACCCTCAAGTGGTGGCCGTGGGTTGCGGCGGGCACGCTGATGACGCTCGGGCCCTTTGTCCTCGAGCAGGCCAGGCGCCGCTGGATCCGCGCCGCGGGGCTCCTGTTCTGCCTCTACCCGTGCTTCTACGCCCTCGACCTGTGGAGGCCCTTCCACGAGGGGCCGAAGGCGTCGATGGGCCGGATGGAGGGCACCACCTACCTCACGAAGGACGAGTTCCCGAGGCTCATGCTCGGGCGGCTGAAGGTAGAGGCGCCCGGCGTGGTCGTGGAGCGCCCCGACAAGGAGGGAGGATTCACGAATTCCGCGGTGATCCCCCTGTTTGCGGGCCAGCGGATGTGGCTCGGATGGTACGGGCACGAGCTCCTGTGGCGGGAGTTCCGCGAGGACGTGAGGAAGCGCCATGAGAGCCTGATCAGGCTGTTCGACGGAGAGATGCCGGGCGCGGGAGAGTGGCTTGTCGCGCAGGGAATCGACTACGTCCTCTGGTACCGGGAGGGCGACGCCCCCGAGCTCTGGAGGAAGGTGAATGCCTCGGTGGGCCCGGAGTATGTCTGGTGCGACATCCTCACCTACCAGGACGAGCGGGAGGACGGAAGGCGTGTCGGGCTATGGAAGCGGGTCCCTGCCGCGCCGTGATCCTCAGGGCCTTGCGTCCCGCAGCTTCTCGAACATGTGGAGCGCTGCGCCGACCACCTGGTCCATGTTGAGGTAGCGGTACTGCGCCAGGCGGCCGATGAAGGTAACGCCGGGCTCGCGCTCGGCGAGCTCCCGGTACCGCCCCGCAAGCGCGTCGCTCTCCGGGCCGGGGACGGGATAGTTGGGGTCGCTCTCGCCGGGCCTGTACTCCGCGGGGAACTCGCGCACAAGGTTCGACGAGCGGCTCACCTGGCCCGTGACGTGTTTCAGCTCCACGGTCCTCGTGAAGGGTTCGGGCCCGGGATAGTTCACCTGGAGGACGGGCTGGACGAAGCCTCCGGCGGGAACGCCTCCCTCGTCCAGCTCCTCCAGGGCGTAGCGCGCGGTGCGGTAGGGCAGCGGGCCGAACCGGCAGTCGAAATACTCGTCGAGCGGCCCCGAGTAGATCAGGTGGCGGTGGCGCACGAGCCGCACAACGTCGCGGTAGTCCGTCTCGAGGCGAAGGTCGGCCTTCGAGGCCTCGAGGATCGCCTCGAACATGGGATCGTAGCCGAGCCTCGGCAGGGCCTGGAATTCGTCGCGGAAATAGCGCTCGTCGAGGCCCGTGTGGATCGGGATCCGGCGGCACACGGAGGCGTCCAGGGCCTCGGCCGGCCGGCCCCACTGCTTCTCGGTGTAGCCCTTGTAGAAGAGCTCGTAGAGCTCGTGCCCCACCGAGGAGAGGATGGCCTCCTTGGAATTGGAGGGGGACGCGATCGGGACGGCGCTGCGGGAGAGGTAGGCCTTGAAGTCGTCCTCGGTCGCCGCGGGGTTGCGGCTGAACTGGCGGAAGGTCCCGAGGTTGATCGGGAAGCTCCAGTAAGTCCCGCGGGTGAAGACGTTCACGCGGTACTTGGCTTCCGTCCACTGCGTGAATCGGCTCAGGTACGTGCGGACGAGCTCCGAGTTCGTGCGGAAGTAGTGCGGGCCGTAGACGTGATAGAAGAGGCCGTTGCGGTCCTTGCGGTCGTGGCAGTTGCCGCCGATGTGGTTGCGCCGCTCGACCACGAGGCAGGTTCTCCCGAGGGAGCCCAGGCGCTCGGCGAGGACGAGGCCCGACAGGCCCGCCCCGACGATCAGGTAATCGTAGCTGTCGCGCATCCCCTAATGCCCTAGCCTGTAAACGTCGCGGTGCAACCGCAGGGCCTTGGGTACAAACCCCCACAAGCGCACGGTGGGGTGGCCCCCGATGCGGTCGCGGAAATGGATCGGCACCTCGAGAAAGCCCTCCGGTTCCAGAAGGAGGGCCATGGCAATGTTCGCGAGGTTGAAATCGGCCGGGATCCTCCGCGCGGCGGCTGCGGCGAGGGGCGCGCGGTACAGGCGGTACGGCACGTTCGTGTCGTTGAGCCTCGTGCGGCGTGCAAACTTGAGCGAGGCGCGCAGCACGCGGCTGATCAGCCAGCGCGCGATCCCGTCGTCCCTGGTCCTGCGCCGTCCGTAGATCGAGGCGGCCTTGTCCCTGAGCGCCCACACTCCGGCAAACCAGGCGGGATCGCACTGGCCGTCCGAGTCGATCTGGAACACGTAGGCCGCGCCCATCGCGGCCGCCTCGATGTAGCCCACGAGGCAGCTCTGGCCATGGCCCCGGTTCGTGTGCCGGTGCACCCGAAGGTCGGGCCAGCCGAGCGCCGCGAGGCGCGAGGGGGTGTCGTCGGTCGACCCGTCGTCGACCACGAGGATCTGGAAGCGCCCGTCGCCGACCGTGCGGGCCAGCTCCGCGCGCCACTCCGAGAGAACGGGCACGATCGCGTCCTCCTCGTTGAAGACGGGCACGATGAGAACGAGCTCGGGCGGTGGGTTGGGCACGGTGCGTTGCGCGTCTTGGCCGGATGGACTTGGGCGCGGGATCGTCGCATCCGGCGGGGGGTCTACGCAACGCCAAACCCCAGGCCGAGCAGGGCCGGTGCGCGCGGAAGGCCTTGATTCAATGATTTTTGACCATTCTCCGGTCAGGGCGAGTCGGGCAGCTTCGGATAGTCCGTGTAGCCCGTGGCCCCGGACGCGTAGAAAGTCTCGGGCTGAGGCTCGTTCAGCGGGGCGTTCAGGGCGAAGCGCCGGGGCAGATCGGGATTCGCGATGAACGGCGTTCCAAAGGCGACCGCGTCCGCCTCGCCCGAGGCGATGACCTTCTCCGCGGCCTCCCGCGAGAACTTCTCGTTCGCGATGTAAGCGCCCCCGAACGCCGCCTTCAGCTGCGGCCCGATTCGGTTCGGGCCGACCGACTCTCGCGCGCAGATGAACGCGATCCGCCGCCGGCCAAGCTCGCGGGCCACGTAGCCGAACGTCGCGGGGGGGTTCGAGTCGCCCATTGACTGGCCGTCGCCGCGCGGGGCCAGGTGCATGCCGACACGGCCCGCACCCCAGACGGAGATCGCGGCGTCGGCCACCTCGAGCATCAGCCTCGCGCGGTTCTCGATGCTTCCCCCGTAGCCGTCCGTCCTGCGGTTGGTGCTGTCCTGAAGAAACTGGTCGAGCAGGTACCCGTTCGCGCCGTGCACCTCCACGCCGTCGAAGCCCGCGGCGCGGGCGTTCTCGGCGCCCTTTCGGTAGGCCTCCACGATGCCCGGGATCTCGCTCGTCTCGAGGGCGCGCGGCGTCACGTAGGGCCTCTGCGGGCGGACGAGGCGGACGTAGCCCGACGGGGCGATCGCGCTCGGCGCCACGGGCAGCGCTCCGTCGAGGAAGCACGGGTCGGAGATCCGCCCCACGTGCCAGAGCTGCAGGATCATGCGGCCGCCGGCCGCGTGAACCGCGGCCGTTATCGCGGCCCAGCCCGCAACCTGCTCCGGCGACCAGATGCCGGGGGTGTCCGCATAACCCACGCCCATCGGGGTCACCGCGGTCGCCTCGGAAATGATCAGCCCCGCCGAGGCCCTCTGAACGTAGTACTGCGCCATGAGCGCGTTCGGGACGCGCCCCCCGCCCGTGGCGCGGGCGCGCGTGAGCGGCGCCATGACGACGCGGTTTGGGAGGCGGATTTCACCGAGGGTGACGGGGTCGAGGAGGCCGGGCATGGGATCAGGATGGTGCGCAAGACACCCACAATTCTCGATTTGTCGAGTCGCGGCGGCGCGGGCGGCCTATTCCGAAAGGAGCTCCGCGCCCTCGAGGGCCAGCATGCGTGCCTTTGTGCGGACGCCGCCCGGCGCGGAGAACCCCGTCATCTTGCCGGAGGCCGACACCACGCGGTGGCACGGCACGATGAGCGGCCAGGGATTAGCCGATAGAGCCGCGCCCACCGCGCGCGCCGACTCGGGCCCCAGGGCGAGGGCCCTGGCGATCTCGCCGTAGCTGTTCTTGAAGCCGGGCTTGATCGACTGGGCCTGCAGGTAGACGGCCTTCTGGAATTGGCTGACGAGTGTCCAGTCGATCTTCACGTCCGAGAAATCCTGCACGTCGCCCCCAAAGTGGCGCCGCACCCGAGCGACGGCGTCGCGCACCCACGCCGGCGCCTCCTCCTCGGCCACGAGCTCCCCGGCGCCGGCCGCGAGGCGTTTTCCCGTGAGGCCCTCGGTCTCCTCCGGCAGCTGGAAGCGCGACAGGCCCCGCTCATTCCATGCGATCCCGCACGTGCCGAAGGCGGTTGTGAAAAGGACGTGGGCCATGACGCGCAGACGCGGCATTCTGATTCGCCTCGGCGCAGGGGCGCAACGCCAATCGGGGATCCTTCACGCCGGCACCATCCACGTCAGGTAGTAGGCCTGCAGGTAGACAAGGGTCGCGACGAGCAGGAGGAGGACGAGCGAGTGCCTCAGCGTGAAGCGGAACAGCGAGCCCTCCTCGCCCACCATTCCCGTGGCGGCGCAAGCGACGGCGATCGACTGCGGCGAGATCATCTTGCCCATGACGCCTCCGGTTGTGTTGGCGGCGCAGGTCAGCAGGGGATTGACGCCCAGTTGCTCAGCCGCGGTCTTCTGCAGGCTGCCGAAGAGGACGTTGCTCGACGTGTCGGAGCCAGTGAGGAACACGCCCATCCAGCCGAGGACGGGGGAGATGAAGGGGAACAGGCGCCCGGCCCTCGTGGAGAAGATGCCAAGGCAGGGGGTCATGCCGGACGCGTTCATCACGTAGGCGAGCGCGAGAACCGAGGCGATCGTGACGGCGGGGCAGCGCATGTCGCGGACCGTCTTTCCGAAGAGACGCAGGGTCTCCCGCGCGCCGACCCTGCAGATGAGGGCAGAAAGCACGGCCGCGATGAGAACGGCGGAGCCCCCGCTCGCCACGTAGTCCAGCTTGAACTTCGCCGGCAGAAGGACCGGGACTGCCGCTGGAGCACCCGGAGCCGGCGCGGGCACCCTGGCGATCGCGTTGTCCAAGCCCCTCACGGAAAGCGTCACCGTCGTCCGGTTGAGCGCGGCCTTGACCGCCGGCTCTCCCCAGAGCAGCACCATCGCCGTAAGGGCGAGGTACGGGGACCACGCCCGGAAGACCTGGGCGGCCGAGTAGCGGTGGCGCTCGCCCTCGATCGCCGGGTCGTGCGGGAACCGGAAGACGGTCGGCGGTCGCCAGAACCTTAGAAGGAGCATCAGGGCGGCCATCGACGCGAGGGCGGACAGGATGTCGGGCAGGTAGGGCCCGAGGTAGCTGGCGACCGCCCACTGGCAGACCGCGAACGTGGCGCCGCAGGCGGCGACTGCGGGGAGGATCTCGAGCGTCTTCCTCGGGCCGGCCATGATGAGCACGAGGTAGGCCGGGAGGATGAGTGAGATGAGCGGCAGCTGGTGCCCCACGATGGCCGAGAGCCTCATCAGGCCCGCGTCATTGAGGCCGATGACCCCGCCGAGCGCGACGATCGGGATCCCGATCGTCCCGAAAGCGACGGGGGCCGTGTTCGCCACCAGGCAGATCCCGGCGGCGTAGAACGGGCGGAACCCGAGGCCCACGAGCATCGCTCCCGCGATGGCCACGGGAGCCCCGAAGCCCGCGCAGCCCTCGATAAAGGCGCCGAAACAGAACGCGATCAGGAGCGCCTGCAGCCGCCGGTCCGGCGTGACGCCGGCCAGCGAGGCCCGGATGATCTCAAACTGGCCGCTGCTGACCGTGATGTTGAAGAGAAAGAGCGACGCAAGGACGATGAAGAAGACGGGGAACAGGCCGAACGCCACGCCCTGGGCCGCGGCGATCGTGGCCAGCTTGGCGGGCATTCCCCAGGCGAGGATCGACAGGCCCAGCGCTGCCGCCAGGGCGAGGACCGACGCCTTGTGCGCCTTCATCCTGAGGACCGCCAGGCAGAAGAACACGACCCCGAGGGGGATGGCCGCAACCGCAGCGGACAGTCCGGGGCTGCCTGCGATGGGGGAGTAGGTCTGTGTCCAGGGCATACGTTCGGTGGCCGGCGTCCGCCTGCTTTCTGGCGACGGGTGCGGACCGGGTATTCCCGAAGGAAGGCGGACTTGGCAGAGCGCGGCAACCCTGCAATTCCCCGGAGCCGGGGAGGGGCCGCGCCGGCGCCGGGCGCCTCAGTTTCCCTTTGCAGCGGGCCTTTGCCGGGGCCCATGCTTATGCCGTCATGACATCGAAAACCCGCGCGAAGACGGGCGTCCCCAACGCCGGGGAGCGGCAGGGCCACCCGAAAGACCCCGGGTGCTGGCTCGTCAAGCAGGAGCCCGAAAGCTACTCGTGGAAGACCTTTGCGAGCGAGGGCCGCACGTCGTGGGACGGCGTCCGCAACTACCAGGCGCGAAACAACCTGAGGGCGATGCATGCGGGCGACCGGGTCCTCTTCTATGAGAGCGGGGATTCCAAGGCGGTTGTCGGCCTGGCGAGGGTTGCCCGCGCGGCCTACCCCGACCCCACGGCGAAGGAGCCCGGCTGGGTGTCGGTGGAACTCGAGGCGCAGGGGGCCCTTGCGGGCCCCGTGACCCTGGCCCGGATCAAGGCCGACCCGCGACTCGCCGGCGTCGCACTCGTGCGAAACAGCCGGCTCTCGGTCATGCCCCTCTCCGCGGAGGATTTCGGTGCGATCGTGCGGCTCGGCGGGTAGCCGCGGCCTGGCGGGTGCCGCACCTTGAAAAGCTGCTTCACGGCGAGGCCCAGCCGCCTCTCGCAGTCCGAGCCCGTCGCCTTCTTCGGGTATTCCGGGGCCAATGTGCCGTTTTCAATCGACGTCGCCTGGCCTGGCGGCACGCGCGCCACGCACCCGTTCCAGCCAGGGGTCCAAAGGATCATCCTTCGAAAGGGTTCCTGACCGTTATCGGTGGCGGGCCGGGGGGCAGGGGAGGTGCTGAGGGGTGCGGCTGCGCATCCGGCGCCATCCGAACAGCAGCAAGAAATGCGCAGCCTTCGTCAAGCTGCGCGCAGCCGGTCCGCCGTTTATCGGTTAGCTTCTGGCCTGATGATACGCAGCGAGCCAGAGACCGGTAGCGCCAACCCTTGCCGCCCATGCGCGCAAGCAGGCTGCCGGAGAATCCACTGATGACACATCACCTTCCACACAAGGCACTAGCGATTGTGGCTCGGGCCGGGGCCGCGTCGATGCACTCTTTGCACCTAGCTCCGCTGGAATAGACCGGGAACCGCAGCATGAGCACCCCTTTCCTCTTCGTCGTTGGAGCAACCCATCGCACGGCGCCGTTCGAATTTCGCGAGCGGATTGCACTGGGGGCCGAGAACGAGGCGATGTTCTCAACGGAACTCTCAGGTATGCATGGGCTTATTGAATTCACAGTCCTGAGCACGTGCAACAGGGTCGAGGTCTACGGGGTGGCCGCCGCGGAGGATGTGCCCAGCCGGGTGGCCTCGGGATTCTGCGCGCGCCAGCACGTGAACCCGGACGATTTTGGTCGCTTCGGCTTCGTCTCTGTGGGCAGGGACGCAATCCTTCACCTGATGGAGACCGCCTCAGGACTCGATTCGCAGATGCTGGGCGAGACGGAGATCCTGGGCCAGATGAAGCGGGCCTACCTGAACGCCCAGGAGCGCGGGTCCGCGGGACCCGTCATCAACCGCCTTTTCCAGAAGGGCTTCCAGGCCGCGAAGCACGCGCGCACGCACACCGCCATTTCCGTTGGGCAGGTGAGTGTCGCCAACCTGGCGGTCGACTTGGCAGCCGGGGTTTTTGGAAAGCTCGAGAACACACGGGTCCTGCTTCTCGGGGCGGGCGCGATGGGCGAGAAGAGCGGAAAGGCTTTCGCCAGCCGCGGGGTCAGGAGCTTCGCCGTGTGCAGCCGGACGCTCGAGAGCGCAGGCGAGCTCGCGGAAAAGCTCGGCGCCGCCGTGCTGCCGTTCGAGGAGCGGGAGCGGATCCTGGACGGATGGGATGTGATCGTCTGCTCGGCGGCCGCGTCGGGCACGGTCATCTCGGCAGACGCGGTACGGGGCGCCATGGGACGGCGGGGGGCTCGGCCGATCCTCTTCGTGGATCTGGCGATGCCTCGCGACGTCGATGCCGCGGCGGTCGGCGCCGGCAATGTCTTCCTCTACAATCTCGACGACCTTGCGCAGCTGGCCGCGAAGAACCGCCTCGCGCGCGCCGCGGAGGCCGAACGCGCCCGGCAGATCCTCGCCCCGCGCGCCGATTCGCTTTGGGGACAGGTGCAGGTCCAGTTCAACAACAGCGGCGCCGAGGGGCACGGCCGGCCGCAGGAGCCCCTCCAGACGCGCCAGGCGCCCGCCGCGGCGTTTGCCTGGGCTGCGGACTGACAAACCCGGTGCGGCCCGACCCCATGGTCCTTCCAAACGAATCAGCCTCGGGTTCTGCGGCCCAGCTCGATCTCGAGCTCATCCGGAAGTACTCGGTCGCGGGTCCCCGCTACACGTCCTATCCCCCGGCCACGCGCTTCACGCAGGATATCGCGCCGGAGCGCTACGACGAGGCGATAGCCGCGGACAACCTCCCGGGCGCGGGCCCGCTTTCGCTGTATTTCCACCTCCCGTTCTGCGAGTCGCTGTGCTGGTACTGCGGCTGCAACACCGTGATCACCCGCCGGCGCGGCGCCGTTCGCGAATACCTCGATGACCTCAAGCGCGAGGTGTCGATGACGGTCTCCCGGATCGATGCGAAGAGGCCCGTGACCCAGATCCATCTCGGGGGCGGCACACCGACCTTTTTCCTGCCTGAGGAGCTGGCCGAGCTGGGCCTGCTCATCCACAGCAGCTTTGATGTCGCGCAGGACTGCGAATTCGGCGTGGAAATCGATCCCAGGCGCCTCACCCAGGAGCACGTCGACGCCCTGGGCGTGATCGGTGCCAACCGCGCGTCGCTCGGCGTCCAGGACACCGATCCGCGCGTGCAGCTCGCCATCCACCGCTGGCAGCCCTCGCGGCTCAACGTCCAGGCCATGGAGTGGCTTCGCGTCGCGGGCTTCTCGTCGGTCAACGTGGACCTGATCTACGGACTGCCGCTCCAGACCGAGGCCTCCTTTGGAAAGACGATCGACGACGTTCTCCGTCTGGGCCCCGACCGGCTGTCGGTCTTCAGCTATGCGCACGTGCCCTGGCTCAAGCCGGCGCAGCGCATCTTCGACGACCGCGGGGAGCTGCCGCCGCCGGAGGAGAAGCTGGCCATGTTTGCCCTCGCCCACGAGAAGCTGAGCGGCGCCGGCTACGTCGACATCGGGCTCGATCACTTCGCCCGGCCGGACGACGAGCTCGCCCTCGCGCAGCACAGCGGGAAGCTCCAGCGCAATTTCCAGGGATACAGCACCGCCGCGGGCGCTTCGCTCTACGGTTTTGGCATATCGTCGATCTCGTCGACGGCGGACAGCTACCGGCAGAATTTCAAGGGGCTCGATGAATGGCGCGCCGCGCTCGCCGCCGGCCGGCTTCCGATCGAGCGCGGTCTGATCCTGAACGGCGAGGACAAGCGCCGGCGGGCCCTGGTCATGGGGCTGATGTGCGAGCGGCGGCTCAACTACGCGGAGCTCTCCAGGGAACTTGGGGTCGACATCGCGAGCCGCTACGCAGCCGAGATTGCCGGCCTCGCCGACCTCGAGGCCGATGGCCTGCTGCTCCGGACGGCCGAGGGGGTCGAGGTGCTGCCCCGAGGAGCCCCGCTGCTGCGGGTCATCGCGATGCGCTTTGACGCGACCCTGGCGCCGGGCGCGGGGCACCATTCGAAGACCATATGACGGCGGTGCGCGGGTCTTGCCTCTCTCGCCCGCGCTGACTGTGCCGAACGCAAGATATGCGCAGACCCTAGCAAGAGGCGCGGAGCGGGTGAAAGGAGCGCTGCGATAGAATAAAACATGGCTGTCATTCCACTCACCCTGACCATCAGCCTTGTGCTGGTTCTGACCTTCGTCGCGTTCTTCCTGCGTGAGCAGAAACGCGGCAGCCGCGGCGGCGCCGAGCGCGACTCGCTCCTTCCCCTGGACGATGAGGCGAGGACCCCGGTCCCCGTCCGCGTCCGTTCGAATCCGCCTGCGTCCCGGCGCAGCTGAAGTCCCTTTCCTTCCGGCCATGTCGAATCAAAAGATCACCATTGAATTCAATGACCGAATCGTCCGCCAGTTCCTGCTGGCGACCGTCGTTTGGGCCGCCGTGGCCATGCTTGTGGGTGTCCTGATCGCCGCCCAGCTCAACTTCTGGCAGCTCAATTTCAATACGTCCTGGCTTACATGGAGCCGGCTGCGCCCGCTCCACACCAACGCCGCGATCTTTGCCTTCGTCGGCAACATGATGTTCGCCGGCATCTACTACTCGACCCAGCGGCTCGTGAAGGCCCGCCTTGCGAGCGATTTCCTGTCGCAGTTCCACTTCTGGGGATGGCAGGCGATCATCGTCGCCGCGGCGGCAACGCTCCCGTTCGGGCTGACCCGCAGCAAGGAGTACTCGGAGCTGATCTGGCCCGTCAGCCTGATGGTCGTGGTCGTCTGGGTTGTCTTCGCCGTCAACTTCTTTTGGACGCTGGGCCGCCGCAACGAGCCGAGCCTGTACGTCGCACTCTGGTTCTACATCGCGACGATCGTTACGGTGGCGATGCTCTACATCGTCAACCACCTGTCGATCCCGACGAGCTTCACGCACAGCTATCCGGTGTTTGGCGGGGTGCAGGACGCACTGGTGCAGTGGTGGTACGGGCACAACGCCGTGGCCTTCTTCCTTACGACGCCGATTCTCGGCATCATGTACTATTTCCTGCCGAAGGCGGCGGAGCGGCCCGTCTACTCGTACAGGCTCTCGGTGATCCATTTCTGGTCGCTCGTGTTCGTTTACATCTGGGCGGGCCCCCACCACCTCCTCAACACGGCGCTCCCGAACTGGCTCCAGACGCTCGGGATGACGTTCTCCCTGATGCTCTGGGCGCCATCCTGGGGCGGCATGCTCAACGGCCTTCTGACGCTTCGCGGGGCCTGGGACAAGGTGCGGACCGACCCGGTGCTCAAGTTCTTTGCGGCGGGCGTGACCTTTTACGGCATGGCGACTTTCGAGGGGCCGCTGCTCGCGATCCGCTCGGTGAACGCGCTTGCGCACTACACGGACTGGATCATCGCGCACGTTCATGGCGGGACACTCGGCTGGAACGGCTTCATGGCCGCGGGCATGATCTACTGGCTGCTGCCGCGCCTCTGGAGCAAGCCCCTGTACTCGACCGCGCTCGCTAACCTCCACTTCTGGATCGGGCTTGTGGGCATCCTGCTCTACGTCTCGGCGATGTGGACGAGCGGCATCACGCAGGGCGTGATGCTGAACGCCACGACCGACAACGGGACCGTCCTCGCGTATCCCAACTTCCTCGACACCCTGAACGCGATCCGCCCGATGATGCTGATGCGGGTGATAGGCGGGGCGCTCTATCTCACGGGCTGGTTCCTCCTTGCGTACAACGTCATCCGCACCGTCCGCGGGGCGCGGCCCGTCAACGGAAGCATCGAGATCTTCGTCGAGCCGGCCGCCTCCCGGACGCCCGAGCTGAGCCTCCTCGGATCGATCTTCAATCCCCCTGTGCTCTTCTCCGTCCTGGCGTTCGCGTTTGCCTGCGCATGGATGTTCGGCGGCGACTTCATGAAGATCGCCGGAATCGTCGGGGCGCTGTTCTGCATCGTCGTAGCCTACCTCCATTACGAGTCGCGCGGCAGGGAGTGGGCGGGCTGGTATGACCGGCTTCTCGTTACGGCGTTGCCCTTCACGGTGCTCACGCTGGTGGCCGTCATCGCCGGGGGGCTGATCCAGATCATCCCGACCGTGGTCGCGCAGCAGGCCTCGAACGTGGAGGACCGCCGCCAGATTCCCTACACGCCCCTCGAGCTTGCCGGACGCGACCTCTATGTGAGCGACGGCTGCTATCTCTGCCACTCGCAGATGATCCGCACGCTCGTGCCCGACGTGCTCCGGTACGGCGACTACTCGCGCCTCGGCGAGTCGATCTACGACCATCCGTTCCAATGGGGATCGAAGCGGAACGGCCCCGATCTGGCCCGCGTCGGCGGCAAGTACCCGAACATCTGGCACCTGCGGCACCTGCAGGACCCACGGTCCGTTTCCGCGGGCTCGAACATGCCCAATTTCCAGTGGCTGCTGGCCGACCCGGTCGACATGGCCATCCTGCCTAGGAAGATCGCGGTGATGCGCACGCTCGGGGTGCCGTATCCCGCGATGAGCGATACCATGGTGCTCGCCAACGCCAGGGCGCAGGCGGCCGGGATCGCGGACGACCTGAAGGCATCCGGTGCCACGGTGGCTCCGGACAAGCAGGTCATCGCCCTCATCGCGTACCTTCAGGGGCTCGGGAAATACGAGCCCGTCCAGCAACGGGTGCCCGAGAAGGGCTCCCGGCTCAACGACTGACCCTCAGCCATGTTCCAACGCCTCATTCTCGAAGACTCGGCCGCGCTCTACACGATCGCGGCCTTCATCGTCGCAACGTCGATCTTCGCGGCCGTCGCCTGGCGCGCGCTCAGGATGGGCCGGGCCCAGGTGGACCGCCTCGCCCAGCTTCCTTTCGAAACCGAAACCCCTGCCAGCCAGCATGAGTGCAGACCCGAATCATCCCCCCACTGAGCCGGACGTCCGTCCCCACGTCTTCGACGGCATCAGGGAATTCAACAACCGCCTGCCGAACTGGTGGCTGTTCACGCTCTATGGCGCGATCCTGTTCTGGGTCGGCTACTGGGCCTACTACGAATGGTTCAAGGCGGCCCCGGAGGGCGCGAAGAGCGTGGAGCTGGCCATGACGCGCATCGAGGCCGCTAAGCTCGCGGCCACGGCGACTGCCAACATCGACGACACGAGCCTGTGGGCGATGAGCAGGAACCCGGTCTTCGTCGACGCGGGCCGCCAGACCTTCGACGCCAACTGCGTCGCCTGCCACCTCCAGAGCCTCAGGGGCAAGAGCGAGAGCCCCACGGCGATAGGCCCGGACCTCACGGACCAGGTCTGGATCCACGGCGGCAATCCGACCGACCTTTACCGCACGGTCACGGAGGGCGTTCCCGTCAAGGGGATGCCGACCTGGGGTCCCGTGCTCGGGGCGAAGAGAATCACCGAGGCGGTGGCCTACGTGCTCAGCCACCACAAGGAGGGCGAGTCCGTGATCATTGATGCCGCGAACTCCTCCCCGGCAAGGTAAAGGATGCAGAACACCTCGCCCCTCAAGCCAGTCCGCGACTTGGTCACCACTATCCGCGAGGATGGTTCGCGCAGGTTCCTTTATCCCGCAGACTCGTCCGGCCGCTTTGCACGCGCGAGACGCCTGGTGGCGCTTGCGCTGATCGCGATCTACCTGCTGCTGCCCTGGATCAAGGTGGGTGGCTATCCGGCGGTGTTCCTCGACGTCGCCGAGCGGCGCTTCCACCTGTTCGGGCTCACCCTGGCCGCGCAGGACCTCTGGCTTCTCTTCTTCCTCATCAGCGGCCTCGGTTTCGGGCTCTTCTTCGTCACGGCGCTCCTGGGGCGCATCTGGTGCGGCTGGGCCTGCCCGCAAACCGTGTTCCTCGACCACGTGTACCGGAGGGTCGAGCGCTGGATCGAGGGCGACGCTGTGAAGCGCCGGCTCCTGGCCAACGCCCCGTGGACCCCGTCGAAGATCCTGCGCCGGGCCGCCAAGCAGGCGATCTACCTCCTTCTCGCGGCGGCGATCACCCACCTGTTCCTCGCGTACTTCGTCTCGATTCCCTCGGTCTGGGCCATGATGCGGGACGCTCCGACGAAGAACTGGGGCACCTTCGTGTTCATCGCCGCCGCCACCGGGGCGATCTATTTCAACTTCGCGTGGTTTCGCGAGCAGCTCTGCATCGTGATCTGCCCCTACGGGCGCCTGCAGTCGGCGCTCACCGACGACCACACGCTGGTCATCGGATACGATTGGGCGCGCGGCGAGCCGCGCGGCAAGCCCGACATTGCCGGGGTGGGAGACTGCGTCAGCTGCGACCGGTGCGTCAGCGTTTGCCCTACGGGGATAGATATCAGGCAGGGCCTGCAGCTTGAGTGCATCGGTTGCGCGGCCTGCATCGACGCCTGCGACGAGGTGATGGTCCGGTTGGGCCGCAGGCCCGGCCTTGTCCGGTACGACTCACTCGCGGGCCTCTCGGGGCGTCCTAAGCGCTGGATCCGTCCCCGCATGGTCGTCTACGGCGTCCTCCTTCTCATCGGGGCGTCGGTCGCCGGCTGGAGCATCGCCGGAATCCGGCCCGCGGTGCTGACCGCCACGCGGATGATCGGGGCGCCCTATTACATGGACGGCGAAACCGTCCGAAACCAGTTTCTCGTCCGGCTGGTGAACAAGCGCTCCGAGAAGGTCACTCTCAACCTGTCCGTGCGGGGACTGCCTGCCGCCGCGACCGTTCACGGCCTCGAGACGCCGGTCGAGATCGCCCCGATGGGCGAGGAGGTCCGGCCCCTCATCGTGCAGCTGCCCCGCAACCAGAGCGTGCTCGCTTTCACGTTCGAGGTCGGCGCGAGCGATTCGGCGGGATCGTTCAGGCTGAGCCGCGCGATGGAGTTTCTGGGCCCCGAAGCCGTCCCGGGTTCGCCTGCGCCTCTGGCGCCGAAGCTCCCCCAAAACTCCAATGAACCCGGCCCGCGCAGTCCCTAGGCCGCTGCGGCCCCGAATCTGGTGGTGGGTGGCCGCGGCCCTCATCCTCCATGTCATGGCGTGGGTGGCATGGTTCTGGATTGCCTCCCGGCACCCCGTCGCCGACGTGCCGCTCGCCACCGCGAGGCGCTGACTATGGAATACGCGAGCATCAGTTCCCCGTCGGCCGCGTTCATCGCCGGCCTGGTCACAAGCCTCCACTGCGCGGGGATGTGCGGCCCGCTTGCGTGCGCCGTGCTGCCGGTGCGCCGCGAGCAGGGTGACGCGACGACCGCGGCCACGAGCTACCAGCTGGCGCGCATGGTCAGCTACACGGCGCTAGGCGCGCTGGCCGGCGGCCTCGGACGGATGCCGCTGGCCCTGTTCTCGGCCTCGGTCCTCAAGTGGCTGCCGTGGCTCGGCGTGCTGTTCTTCGTGGGCCTGGCCCTGCGCTGGGACCGGTATTGGCCGAGGCTGCCGCTTTTCGGCCGCATCTACACGGGGATCTCGGGGCGCCTGCGCGGACACCCGCCCGCAGCGACCTCCGCGGCGCTGGGGCTTGCCACGCCGCTCCTGCCCTGCGGGCCTCTCTATTTCCTGCTCGCTCTGGCGCTGCTGTCCGGATCGGTCGCCCGCGGCGCCGAATTCATGCTCGCCTTCGGCCTGGGCACAGTGCCTCTCCTCTGGGTCGCCCAGACGCAGTTCGGCCGACTGCAGAGCAGGATCTCGCCCGTCTGGAGCAGCAAGATCCGCGTCGGGCTGGCGCTCGTGGCCGCGCTGATCGCGGCGTGGCGCCTGCGCGGCACGCTGGGCGGCGGCGGCCCGGACCCGACATCTATGGTATGCTTCTAGAGGAGGCACAGAATCCCAACGTGCGCCGGGCTGCCGCATGCAGGCACTGCGGAGCGCCGATCGCCGACCCGCTACGGGCCGAGTCAGGCTTCTGCTGCAGCGGCTGCGCCTACGTCTTTCGCCTGGTGCACGAGCACGGCCTCGACGCCTACTACCGCATCAAGGATCCGGTGACCGTCCCGGCCGACGCCACGGTCTTCCAGCCCCGCGACTATTCGTGGCTTCGGGCGGCGCAGAAGGAGGCCGAGAAGGCGTGCGGCGACCGGCCGCCCGAGCTCACGCTCGACATCCAGGGCGTCTCCTGCGCGGGCTGCGTCTGGCTGGTCGAGCGCCTCTTCCAGCAGGAGACCGGCGCCCGCGACATCGTGGTGAACGCCCAGCTCGGATCCGTTCAGGTGCGCTGGCTGAGCGGCGTCTTTGAAGCCGCCGAATGGGCGCGCAGGCTGCAGACCTTCGGCTACCTGCTTGGCCCCGAGGGCGAGAAGCCCGCCGAGCTCGAGAGCACGGACATGGTGAGGCGCATCGGCCTGTGCACCGCCTTCGCGCTCAACGTGATGCTCTTCACGCTTCCGGCGTATTTCGGGATGCGCCCCGATTTCGAGTATGCCGGGCTCTTTCGGCTCCTTTCGCTCGTCTTCACGACGCTGAGCGTCCTGGTCGGCGGCACCTACTTCATTGTGCGCGCCGTGCGCGCGCTGCGAACCGGGGTGATGCACATCGACCTGCCGATAGCGATGGGGATCGCGGGCGCCTACGCGGCCACGCTGGTCGGGTGGCTGCTCGGCCTGGGCGGGATTTTCTACCCCGATTTCGTCGCGACCTTCATCCTGCTCATGCTGGTGGGGCGCTGGGCGCAGGTCTCGGCGGTCGAGCGAAACCGCCAGCGCCTCCTCAAGCAGCAGCCCGTGCCGTCGCGGATACGGCTCGCCGTGGGCGGGGCCGTGCCGAGGGAGCGCCTCGAAGGCGGGCAGGTGATCCTCATCGCCTCGGGGGAGACCGTCCCGGTGGAGTCGCGCCTCGAGGACTCAGCCGCCGCCTTTTCGCTGGCCTCGATAAACGGGGAGGCTGAGTCGCGTGTTTTCGGCGCGGGCCAGCACGTGCCGGCCGGGGCCGTCAACCTGGACCTGGCGGACGCCCGGCTGCGAGCCCTTCAGCCCTGGAGCCGCTCGCTCCTTGCGCAGCTCCTGGCTCCGGCCGTCCGGGTAGGCTACAGGCATCTTTTCCTGGAGAAGGTGGTCCGCGGCTACGTGGTCGGGATCATCGCTGCGGCCGCCCTCGCCGGCTTCGGGTGGTGGCTGGCGACACACGATCCGGTGCGCGCCGGCGCGGCGGCGATCGCCGTCCTCGTTGTCTCCTGCCCGTGTGCCATCGGGCTGGCGCTTCCGCTGGCCGACGAGATCGCCACGGGCGTGATGCGAAGGCGCGGGGTCTTTGTTCGCGAGAACGACCTTTGGTCGAAGCTGGGCCGCGTGCGGACGATCATTTTCGACAAGACGGGCACCCTGACCCTCGAGAACCCCGTGCTTGGCAACCCGGAGTCCGTGCGCTCCCTGGGGGCGTTGGAGCGGCGGGCGCTCCTCACCCTCGTCCAGGCCAACCAGCATCCGATCGCCCGCTGCCTGCACGAAACCCTCCTTTCCGGCGGCGCAGATGCGGCGCTCGAGGGCGCTCTGGAGGAGGAGGTGGGCTTCGGCGTCTGGGTGGGGCCTTGGAGCCTGGGCCGCGCCGGCTGGCGCGACTCGGGGCCGTCCGGTCCGGACACCGTGCTTGCCCAGGACCGCAGGCCGGTCGCCCGGTTTCAGTTCGCCGACTCGGTGCGCCCGGACGTCCCGGGGGAGCTGGAGGGGCTGGCGCGGAAGGGATACGGGGTCTACATTCTCAGTGGCGACCGCCGTGAGAAGGTGGAGGCCCTCGCCATCGAGCTTGGCCTGCCGCCGGCGCACGCCATCGGCGAGCTTTCGCCCGAGCAGAAGGCCATCTGGATCGAGAATCACGCGCCGCACAACGCCCTCATGCTGGGCGACGGTGCCAACGACAGCCTCGCGTTCGACCGGGCGCTCTGCCGCGGAACCCCGGTCATCCACCGCGGCGTCCTCGAGAACAAGGCCGACTTCTACTACCTGCGCCAGGGCATCGGGGGCATACGCGACCTCCTCGCCACCGACGGGACGCACCGCCGGGTCCAGTCCGTCATCATCGCGTTCTCGGTGGCCTACAACGTCACGGCCGCCGGGTTTGCCATCGCCGGCATGGTGAATCCCCTCGTGGCGGCCATCCTTATGCCTGCCAGCTCCCTTGCCTCGCTCGCAATCGTGACCGTGGGGATGGGTTCGGCGAGAGTGGCCCGATGACGGACGATTCGAAGGCTGGATTCCCGCCGACGCGGCCCGTAGAGATGGGGCCCCTCCGCACCATGGCCAATCCTGCAGATCCTTCTGGCAGTCGCCCTCCGATGGGGACTGGGCCCGAGCCGCGCGGGGATCCAAGGCCTGGGGCCGTGCAACGCGGCACCGCGGTCATCGCCGTGCTCTCCGTGGCGTGCATACTCGCGCATCTGGCGCTAAGGTTTGGCACCCACGCCGCGCCGGGCTTCTACAATGCGCCGCTCCTGATGACGCTAGCCCTGGGCGGCGCGCCGCTCGTCTACGGCCTCCTCATAAAGGTCATGCGGCGGGAATTTGGCTCCGATCTGCTGGGGGGCATATCGATCGTCACCTCGCTCTTCCTCGGCCAATACCTGGCCGGATCCATCATCGTCCTGATGCTTTCCGGCGGCGAGGCGCTGGAGGGCTACGCCCTGCGCAGCGCCTCCTCGGTGCTGGCCGCGCTGGCCGCGAGGATGCCGTCGATCGGCCACAGGAAGCGCGCCGACGGGCTGTCGGACGTGTCGCTTGCCGAGATCGAGGTGGGTGACACGCTGGTCGTCTATCCCCACGAGATCTGTCCCGCCGATGGGGTGGTGGTCGACGGCCGCGGCGTGATGGATGAATCCTACCTCACGGGCGAACCGTTTAAGATCACGAAGACCCACGGCTCGCAGGTGATCTCGGGGGCGATCAACGGCGACGCGGCCCTGACCATCAACACGACCCAGCGCGCGGCCGACTCTCGCTACGCGAAGATCATGGAGGTCATGCGCGAGTCCGAGGCCAAGCGGCCGAAGTTGCGGCGCCTTGGCGACCAGCTGGGTGCGATCTACACGCCTGTGGCCCTGGCTGTCGCCGCGGCGGCGTGGCTGGCGAGCGGCGAATCGGTCCGGTTCCTTGCGGTGCTTGTGATCGCCACGCCGTGCCCGCTCCTCCTTGCGATCCCAATAGCGATCATCGGATCGATCTCACTCTGCGCCCGGCGCGCCATCATCATCAAGAGCCCCGTGGTCCTCGAGCAGATCGCGGGCTGCCGGACGGCGATATTCGACAAGACGGGGACGCTCACCTACGGCGAGCCGAAGCTCGCGGAACAGTTCGTGGGGCCTGGATTTGAGCGGGGCGAGGTGCTGGCCCTCGTGGCCAGCCTCGAGCGCTACTCCAAGCACCCGCTTGCGCGGGCCATCCTCGCGGCCGCGGCTGAAGAGGGGCTCGAGTTCCTGGACGTGACCAATGTGAGCGAGAAGCCGGGCGACGGCCTGCGCGGAACCGTCTCCGGAAGGCAGCTCCAGATCACGAGCCGGAGCACGGCCGCGGCGGAGAATGTTGCGGGCGCCGGCTGGCTGCCCCCGGCGGGGGAGGGGCTCGAGTGCGTGGTGGTGATCGACCTTCGCCAGGCGGCCCTTCTGCGCTTCCGCGACCAGCCGCGGGCGGAGAGCCGCTCCTTCATCCACCACCTCCGCCCCAAGCATCAGTTTGAGCGCGTGATGATCGTTTCGGGGGACCGCGAGTCCGAGGCCCGTTACCTTGCCGCGCAGGTCGGCATCACCGAGATCCACGCCCAGAAAAATCCCGAGGAGAAGCTCGCCATCGTCCGGGCGGAGACCGCCGCCGCAAGGACGCTGTTCGTCGGGGACGGGATCAATGACGCCCCCGCCATGATGGCGGCCACGGTCGGCATGGCGATCGGCCAGAACAGCGACGTGACCGCGAAGGCGGCCGGCGTCGTGGTCATGGACAACTCCCTGAGGAAGGTGGACGAGTTCATGCACATCAGCCGGCGCATGCGGTCGATCGCCCTGCAGAGCGCGGTCGGAGGAATGGCGCTGAGCGTCGTCGGCATGGTCTTCGCGGCGTCCGGCCACCTGAGCCCCGTGAGCGGGGCGATCTGCCAGGAGGTCATCGATGTCCTCGCGGTGCTGAACGCCCTAAGGGCCGCCTTCCCCCCGAGGGTGATCCACGACTTCTGACACCGGCCTCCCGAGGATCCGGCCTTGCGTTGGGGCTGGGGGGCGGTGGATTGTCACAGGCGGGTGTCCGCAACAAGACCATTCATCCGCAGGTTTCCGGGTGTGCTGCGATGGCTCGCGTGCGCGGGCGCCGTGGCGCTCTTTTCATGGTGCATGTCCAACTTCCACATGCCCGGCAAGGGGTTCACCAGCCTGATTTACTTTGGGGCGAAGCACCACGCCCAGTTTCTGCGCGAGCTGAAGGCGGTGGAGCATTACGAGCAACCGGAGTCCCCCGGCTACGACGCCCAGTGGTACGTGCAGATCGCGATGCATCCGCGGCTGACGGATCCTGTGCTGCTGGCCTCGGTTGACCGCCTGTCCTACCGCGCCCGCCGCATACTCTTCGAATGGACGGCCTGGGCGATCGGGGGAGGCGATACGGCGCGCGTCATGAACGCCTTTGCCCTCCAGAACGTGTTCTGCTGGTACATTCTGGCGGCGCTGCTCCTGCGATGGTTCCCGCCCGGGTCCTGGGGCAACGTCTTCAGGTGGGCGGCCGTTCTGTTCTCGTTCGGCCTCATCTTCAGCGTGAGACGCTCCCTCTTGGATGGCCCAAGCCTGCTCCTGACCGCCGCCGCGATGGCGCTTGTCGAGTCGGGGCGGCCATGGTCGGGCGCCTTGGTCATGGGGATTTGCGGGTTGGGCAAGGACACCAGCGTTCTCAGCGGGGCAGCACTTGGGCCTCCCAATTCGCGCGACCCCCGGGCATTGGCGCTTTGGCTCGCGCGCGTCGCGCTGGTTCTCGCTCCCCTCTTGGTCTGGATGCTCTGCCTCAGGCTGTGGCTCGGGCAGGGCGACGACATCGGCTTGGGGAACTTTGCGGGGGTGTTCGTTGGGCTGTGCAACAAGCTCGAGGACGTGGTTTCGAGCATGATGGCGGAGGGATATCCGTTCTCGCCCGAGGTCAGGTTCGACGCGCTCGTGATCGTCGGCATCCTCTCGCAGTTTTTCTTCTTTGCAGTAAGGATCCGCTGGAGGGATGCCTGGTGGCGGGTCGGCGTAAGCTATGCGGTGCTCATGCTCTTCCTGGGTGACGCGGTCTGGGAGCACTACCCCTCGGCGGCGGCCCGGGTGCTGCTCCCGATGACGCTCGCATTCAACATTCTCGTCCCGCGGGGCCGCTGGTGGGTCCTTCTCCTGTTGGCCGGCAACCTCGGCGTCCTGGGGTCGGCGGACCTCCTTCGGTTTTCCGAGAAGGAGCCGCAGTGTTTCGTCATCGAGGGCCCCTACGAGCTGAGAAGCAACACCGAAAGCGGCTTCGATTTCGACGCGGAGTTTGGCTCCAGCAACTGGTGGCTGCCCGAGACGGAGGGCAAGGATTCGTGGCGCTGGAGCGGCGGTGACAGCGCGCTCACTATCCACAATCCGCAGCCTTTCGCGGTTCTGGCGGACTTGAGTTTCGGGCTTGCCACGGGGGACGTGCGGTTGGCGAAGCTAAGCATCCGCGGCGAGGTCGTCTGGCGCACCATGGTCAGGCCGGGCGAATACGGCGAGGCCAAGGTATCCGGGATCGAGCTTCCGCCGGGCGATACCGTGCTTCTCTTCCAGAGCGATCGCCCGGCGGTTGCGCCGGGCCGTGGCGACCGCCGACCAATCACCTTCAGCGTGAGGAACCTCAAAATCGTCCTCAGGGCGAGGCGATAAGGCCCCGCCCTGGGGCCAGGATTCAGGCCCCGACCACTGCCTCAACGCTGACCGCCGTCCTTCCGTCCGTCGGGAGCGGGACCAGGTTGCCCGCCACCTTGCGCCCGTCGACCATGAGGCTCTTCACTCCCTTCGATCTGTGCCTGGGGTTGGTGACCGTGACCGTGTAGGTGACGCCGCGGAACCTGCGCTGGACCGTGAAGCCCTTCCAGGTTCCGGGAATGCAGGGGTCTATGCGAAGGCCGTCGAACTCCGGGCGGATGCCGAGGATGTACTGGCTGCCCACCACGAACGACCAGGCTGCGGTGCCCGTGAGCCACGAGTTCTTCCCCTCGCCGGGGGTCGGCGAGAACTGGCTCGCCGTCATCTGGGAGTAGACGTAGGGCTCGGACCGATACACATCGTGGTCCTTCTTCGCCGAGGGGCATATGCTCAGGTAGTACTCGAGCGCGCGCTTGCCGTCGCCGACGAGCGTCCAGCCGATGTGGATCCATGTGTTGTTGTGGGTGAAGACCCCGCCGTTCTCCTTGTACCCCGGCGGGTAGCTTGACACCTCGCCCAGCTCGAGGTGGTACGTCGAGTAAGGCGGCCACTGCAGGGCGCAGCCCAGCTCGGGCTTGTAGAGGTGCTTCTCGACCGACTTGAGCGCCTTCAGCGCGCGGCCGTTTCCGGCACCGGCGCCTCCCATGACGCACCATCCCTGGCTCTCGATGAAGATCTTGCCCTCCTCGCAGCTCCTGGAGCCGACGGGCCGGCTCTCGGCGTCGAAGGCCCGGGTGTACCAGGCCCCGTCCCAGGCCTGCTCTTCGACCGTCTTCAGCATGTCGGCGTAGTAGCCGTCGAGCCGGGCGGCGTCGCCCGGGGCGCCGAGGAACCGGTACAGCCCGGAAAGCTCCCGCGCTGCGTAGAGGAACAGGCCGGCGATCATGACCGACTCGGCCTTCGAGCCCGCGATGTCGCCGGTGACCTGGAACGACTCGTTCGGCTCCTTGGAGAAGCAGTTCAGGTTGAGGCAGTCGTTCCAGTCGGCGTGGCCGATGAGCGGCAGACCGTGCGGACCCCGGTTCCTGAGCGTGAAGGCGATCGAGGTCTCGATGTGGTGGAGAAGGGTGTCCTTCGACCCCGGCTTGTCGGCGTAGCCGCACGGCTCGCCAAGGATGCCCGTGTCCCCCGTCTCGCGGATGTAGGCGCAGGTCGAGAGGATGAGCCAGAGGGGATCGTCGTTGAAGCCGCCGCCTATGTCCGCATTGCCCTTTTTTGTCAGGGGCTGGTACTGGTGGAAACACGTGCCGTCCGAGAGCTGCGTCGAGGCGATGTCGAGGATGCGCTGGCGCGCGCGGGCCGGCAGCATGTGCACGAAGCCCAGGATGTCCTGGTTTGAGTCGCGGTAGCCCATCCCGCGGCCGATGCCCGTCTCGTAGCCCGAGGTCGAGCGGGAGAGGTTGAAGGTGGCCATGCACTGGACCTGGTTCCAGATGTTGACCGTGCGCTGTAGGTGCTTGTTCGGGACCCGGGTGGCCTGGTAGGTCGAGAGGAGGTCCTGCCAGCGCCGCTGCAGCGCGCAGAAGGCTGAGTCGACGACCGAAATGTCGGAGTATTTTTTCAGGACCTCCCGGCCTCTCGCCTTGTTCATCACGAACGGCGCGTCGAATTTCGGGAGATCCCCCTGCTCGACGTAGGCCAGCACGAACGCGAAGGTCTCGCTCTTGCCGGGCCTGATCGTGAGGTCGACCTGGTGCGCGCCGACCGGGTTCCAGCCGTGGGCGTGGCTGTTCGAGCACCTGCCGGCGAGGACCGCCTGGGGATCGTGCAGCCCGCGGTGGACGCCCACGAAGGCGTCCCGCGAGGTGTCGTAGCCCGCGACCGGGCGCGTGCACCCGAAGAGCGTGTAGTGGTTCCGGCGCTCGCGGTACTCGGTCTTGTGGTAGATGGCCGAGCCCTCCACCTCGACCTCGCCGATCGAGTAGGTGCGCTGGTAGTTCGTCATGTCATTCAGGGCCTCGAAGAAGCAGAACTCGACGAACGAGAAGAGGGAGAGCCTCTGGGTGGACTTTGACGCGTTTCGGACGGTGACCTTCCAGATCTCCACGTTCTCGTCGGGAGGGACGAAGATGAGCTGCTCCACCTCGACGCCGCCCTTGCGCCCCTTGATGCGCGTGTAGCCCAGCCCGTGCCTGCATTCGAACGCGTCGAGCTTGGCGCGCACGGGCTTCCAGCCGGGGTTCCAGACGCTTTTCCCCTGCTTCACGTAGAGGAAGCGCCCGTCGTTATCCATCGGGTTGTTGTTGTACCGGTACCGCGTGAGGCGCCGCAGCCGGGCGTCCTTCCAGAAGGAGTAACCGCCTGCCGTCTGGGTGCAGAGGCCGTAGAACTCGTCCTGGCCGAGCATGTTGAGCCACGGAAGCGGGGTGTCCGGTCGCGTGATCACGAATTCGCGGTTGGTGTCGTCGAAGTAGCCGTATTGAGCCATGGTTTAAGGGGATCGGATTGGGAGGGTGCCTGTGCGCGGCACGTGAACCGGAGAACGATGCCGCATGCCGAAAGGGGCCGCGTTGCCAAGGGTTTGCGGAATCCAGCGCAAAATTATTCGGGTTCAACGGGGCGTTTGCAAGCCTCGCGGCGCCGGTGCCGTCCAAGGAGGCCCCGATCCGATCCGTCCTGCCCCGGGCAGGCTATCTTTTCAGCCGCAGGAGACGCTCGCCGGCGGCGTGAAGGGTCTCCGGCTTCTTCGCGAAATTGAGACGGATGTAGCGGTTCTCGCCGGGGGCGAAGAAGCTCGACCCCGGCACGGGCGCCACTCCGATCTCGCGGGCCATCCAGTGGGAGAACTCCACGTCGCTCTCCCAGCCGAACGGGGAGATGTCGACCATGACGAAGTAGGCGCCCTCCGGCGGCGTGTAGGACAGGCCGGTCTGGTCGAGGTAGCTCAGAAGGACGTCCCGCGAGCGCGCGTAGACCGCGGCCAGCTCGTCGTAGTAGCTCCGCGGGAAGCCGAGCGCCGTGACGACGGCGTGCTGGAGCGGGGCTGCGGCACCGACCGTAAGGAAGTCGTGCACCTTGCGCGCCTGGGAGATGATCTCGCGGCTCGCGTGCACATAGCCGAGGCGCCAGCCCGTGATCGAGAACGTCTTCGAGAGGGACGAGCACATGAGGGTGCGCCTCGCCATTCCCGGCAGCGTCGAGAAGTAGGTGTGCCGGTGGGGCGGGAAGACGATGTGCTCGTAGACTTCGTCCGTGAGGACGAACACGTCGAACTCCTCGGCGGCCGCCGCGATCGCCTCGAGCTCGGCGCGAGTAAACACGCGGCCGCAGGGATTCGAGGGATTGCAGAGCACGAACGCCTTCAGGCCGCCGGCGAACGCGCGGCGCAGCTCCCCGGGGTCGAACCGGTAGTCCGGGGGATGCAGCGGGACGAGAACGGGCTCGGCCCCGCAGAGGATCGCGTCGGCCGAGTAGTTCTCGTAGAAGGGCGAGAAGAGGCCGACCTTGTCGCCCGGGTCGCACACGGTCATCATGGCCACCATCATCGCCTCGGTCGCGCCGCATGTGACGACGAGCTCGGTCCCATCGTCCACGGAGAGGCCCGTTAATAGCTGGAGCTTTGCGGCGAGCGCCCTGCGAAGCTCGGGCGCCCCCCAGGTGATGGCGTACTGGTGGCGTCCGGCGTCCATCGCGTCCTTCGCCGCCTGCACGAGTGCCGGCGGCGGGTCAAAGTCCGGAAACCCCTGGGAGAGGTTGATCGCGCCGTGCCGCTGGGCCACCCGCGTCATCTCGCGGATCAGCGACTCGGTGAAGACGGAGGTTCGCTTTGAGGTGCGCGGCATCGGCCAAGACACTCGGAACCCCGTTCGCGGGGGCAACGCAAAAGGCGCCGACCCCTGGGATTCGCGGCCCGGGATGCGATGGGGCCCCGCTCAGGGCGCGGCAGGCTCCTGCACGAGCGTCGTCAGGCTGCGGGCGGGAAGGCTGATCGTCTGGGCGCCCCCTCCGTCCCGCTTCACGCGGCCCTCCTGATAGCCCGACATCTCCGTCGTGGTCACCGTCCGCCAGGAGCCGCCCGGCAGCCCCGAGAGCTTCGCCTCGCAGTCGGGCCCCGAGTTCAGGACATGGACGACCAGCGCGTCCTTGCGGGCGAACGCGCTGATCTGCACCTGGGGATTGTCGCTCGAGGTCCTGACGCCCTGGCTCTTCGTGGGGGAGAGGTTCACAAACTGTTTCATGAGCCAGAACCGGGCGGTCGGCTCGATGGCGCCGCCGGCCCCGACATGGACCAGGCCGTAGTCCTCCGTGAACTGCCAGTAGATGAGCGCCCGCGGCCTCGCGTAGCGCAGCAGGTCCTGGAACTGCGCGGCCTCCCGCAGGCCGTAGGAGTAGCTGTCGTACATCCGGTTCTTGTAGGCCCCCGGGTCAACGCCGGCCTCGGCCACGAGGAGGGGAAGGTTGAGCCAGCGGCCGACATCGCCCCACGCCCCGTACTGCTCCGGCGTGCCGCCGCCCCAGCTGTGGACGGAGACCGCCCCCACGTAGCGCATCGCTTCGGGGTCGGCCGCGGCGGCCAGCACGAACCTGTGCGAGTCGCGGGGGTTTGCCGTGTCGCCGAGGAGCATCTTCGTCTTGAGTCCGAGCGAGGCGAGGTGCGCCCCGACGCGCTTGATCTCGTCGCGGTGGGTCTCGGCGGTGAAGCCGACGTTTACGCCCAGGTCGGACTCGTTGAAGGAGAAGAGGTCGGGTTCGGCCCCGTAGTGCGCCTTCAGGTAGACGAGGTAGCTGCCGAGCAGGTCGAGGAACTCGGGCCAGCGTTCCGGCGCGATCTGGCGGGCGAACGTTCCGAAGGGCTTCTGATTCGGGTCCGTGTAGAAGCGCTCCGGCAGAAACCACACGCTCAGGATCCACGGCACCCCCATCTTCTGGATCCGCTGCATCAACTCGAAGTCGCGCGTCACCTGGGGGCTCGGCGAGGCCGCGTTCCGGTCGTGGTCCCAGGCCACGGCCTTGAACTCGATCCGGGCCCACGACAGCTGGAGGTTCTTCAGGGTGTAGTCCACGATGGGCGTGTCGGCGTAGACCCGGTAGTTGCCCCCGAACCCGTCGAAGGGATACAGGCCCGAAGCCGCGTCCACGGACAGGTTCGCCGCCGCGGGACCGGGCTCCTCCGCGAGCTTGAGCGTCAGTGCGAGCCTGAGCGTGTCGCCCATCATCCACGGGCCCGAAAGCACGCCGATGCGCACGCGGTAGGACCGCCCCGAGGAGTCCCAGACGTCGGTCACCGTGACGCTCCTCGGCCGGTCGAGCGCGATCGAGAGCCTCGACTTGCCCTGCGCGTCGGCGAACGAGACGGCCGCGGTGCTCTCGGAGAAGAACCTGGGGTCGGCCGGCTTCGCATCCGGAAGCGGCGCGCCGGAAGGCTCCAGGTGCCAGCCGGCGAAGGACGCGCGCGGCAGGTCGATCACGTAGTCGACGGAGGCGACATCCAGCGGAAAGCGGAACGCGCGGCCGGGGAACGGGGACTTGGAGGTCAGGGACCCGTCGAGGGCGACCCCGGCATCGGACTCGCTCCAGGCCACGGAGAGCTGGGCCTGGCTTCCGTTTGGGAAGCCGACGCTCCCCTCCCATTTCTGCCCGGGATCCTCGCGCGAGATGGGGGAGCGCTGGTCGTTCGGCTGGGCGGAGACGCCGGGGGCGCCCGTGAACGTGACCACAAACCCGCCGTGCACCGGCAGCTCGACCCCGTTGGAAATGAGGGAGGTCAGCCTTCCGGCCGAGTCGTAGGTTGCGCGCTCGCCGGCTAGGGTGGCGGCGGCGGTGCAGAGCGCGAGCAGGGCGGCTTTTGTGAGCATGGGGCTTGGCTGCAAACCTAGCATCGATCGGGGGATCGACAAACGGTTTCGCGGGTTTCCGTGCGCCGCCCGGACGGCGGGGAATCTCCCTCCCGGACGGGCTCACTTGACTGTCCGAAGCGGGACGCCCTTCACAGGCCGGCGCAAACCGGCAACACTTCGCGGCTTACCCCCGAACGGCGTCCGATGAACCCCGCACACTCACTTCTCGCGGCGCTGGCCGTCCTCGCGTTATCGCTGCAGCCGGTCCTCGCATTGGACCGTCCGGACGTCACCTTCAAGGTCTTCCAGTTCCCGCCGGACAGGATACCGCGGATTGACGGCGACCCGTCGGACTGGGCCATGGTGCCCGACGACTACGCGGTCGGCTCCGACCAGCTGATCGACGACTCGGGCCAGCACGGCCGCCCCGATCCGAAGGAATTCAGCCTGCGGGTGAAGGTGGGCTGGGTCAAGGGGATGAACCGGCTGTACTTCCTCTACGAGGCTGACAAGGCCTGCTGGGACTTCGCGCAGCCCGGCCTCCACAACGACACGTTCGAGGTCGTCGTGGACGGCGACGCCTCGGGCGGCCCGTTGATCGACAAGGGCCACGCGGAATTCTGGAACGGGGGCCACGTGGGAAAAGACGCCGCCGCGCCCGACGACCGGATCAGCGTCGACGAGGCGCACTGGGCGATCCACGGCGTCCAGGCGCAGAACTACCACATCTTCACGCCTGCGGAGGGCAAGGACTGGTGCATGGCCTGGGGGGCGCCGACGTGGATCAAGGAGCTTCCGTATGCGAATGCGGCCACCCGCTATGCGTTCCGGCCGGGCGAGCCGGGCCACCTGGTCCTCGAATTCTGGATAACGCCCTTCGACTACGCGGGGCCGGAGGGGCCGCAGCGCGCGGTCGAGTCCGTCCTTCGGGAGAACAAGATCATCGGACTTTCCTGGGCGGTCATCGACTACGGGGACGCGAGCGCCCGCACGAGCCACCACTTCTGGAACCTCTCGCGCCACCACACGATGTACGGCGACGCCTCGGAGCTATGCGCGTTCCGGCTCATGCCCCTCGAATCCCAGTTCCGCAAGCCGATCGAGGCTCAGTGGTCGTGGAGCGTCATGGACATGGACCGCCGCCTTGTCGCCTTCAAGGACCTCTCGGCCGGCGAGGTCACCTCGTGGAAATGGGACTTCGGCGACGGCTCAACCTCGACCGAGCGCAATCCCGTGCACCAATACCAGAAGCCCGGTAACCTCGTCGTCATCCTGGAGGTCTCGGGCCCGGCCGGCTCGTCGCGCCGCTCCAAGGTTTGGGACGTTCAGCTGCGCTAGGCGCCGAGGTCCCGAGGAAGCCGCGATTCTCCCCATCCGAACATGAGCCAAACCCCCGATGAAAACTGACCCAGCCTTCCGATCGATTCTCGCCTGCGCCCTGGCGCTGGCCGCGGCTTCCGCCCGGTCCCAGACCGATCCGGGCGTCGCGCACCTTGAGAGGCGCGGCGAGGCGACCCAGCTCGTCGTCGACGGCCGGCCGTTCCTCGTCCTCGGCGGGGAGCTGGCGAACACCGCGTCCTCGAGCCTCGGCTACATGCGCCCGGTCTGGCCGAGGCTCGTGCGGATGAACCTCAACACGGCCCTCATCGGCGTCTCTTGGGCCCAGGTCGAGCCCGCGGAGGGAAAGTATGACTTCTCGATTGTCGACGGGCTGCTGGAGGGCGCCCGGGACAACGGCCTGCGCGTCGTCTTCATCTGGTTCGGCAGCTGGAAGAACGGGATCTCGAGCTTCGCTCCGGCCTGGGTGAAGGCGGACCAGGACCGTTTCCCGAGGGTGAGGGTCAGGTACGGTCGCTCGATCGAGGTCCTTTCAACGCTAAGCGACGCGAATCGTGACGCCGACGCGCGCGCCTACGCCGCCTTCATGCGGCACCTGCGCGAGGCCGACTCCCGGCAGCACACCGTCCTGATGATTCAGCTTGAGAACGAGGTCGGCGTGCTTGGCGACTCGCGGGACCGGTCGGCTGCCGCCGATGCGGCCTTTGTGGGTCAGGTGCCGGCGGACCTCACGGGCTATCTTGCCGCCAACCGAGGCCGCCTAAGGACCGAGCTGCGGACGGCCTGGGAAGGCGCAGGCGCCAGGTCCGCGGGCACCTGGGAGGAGGTCTTCGGCTCCGGCGCGGCGACCGATGAGCGCTTCATGGCCTGGAACTACGCGCGCTACATGGACCGGCTGGCGGCCGCAGGGAAGGCGGAGTATCCAGTGCCCGTCTTCACGAACACTTGGATCGTCCAGCCGGAGGACAAGGGGCCAGGCGATTACCCGAGCGGCGGCCCCGAGCCGCACGTTCTGGACCTGTGGCGCGCGGGGGCGCCGCACATCGATTTCAACGCGCCGGACATCTACCTTCCCAACTTCGCCGAGTGGGTAGGGCTCTTCAACCAGAACGGCAACCCGCTGTTTGTTCCCGAGTCCCGCGGCGACGCGGCCGGGGTGGCGAACGCGTTCTACGCGATAGGCCGGCACCTCGGCATGGGCTATTCGCCGTTCGGCATAGACGACGCGGGCCGGCTGCTCGTGCTCCGGCCCGACGGCAGCCAGGAGCCGCCCGCCGCCCTCGAGGGCCTGCCGCTGCCGAAGGGCTACGCGGTTCTGCGCCAGCTGACGCCCGCGATCCTGGAGGCCCAGGCAAGGGGGGCGATCTCCGCGGCCTCGCTCACGTCCGCCCATCCCATGGAGGACCTTCGCGTGGGCGACTACACGGTCCATATGAATCTCCTGCGCAACTTCCGCCACCCGGACGACGCCCCGCCGTTCGGCTACGGACTCGCCATCGCGACGGGGCCCGACGAGTACCTCGTCGCCGGCTGCGATGTCCAGGTCACCTTCTCGCCCGCGAAGCCCGGCGCGCCCATCGCCGGGCTCGCCCGCGTCGAGGCGGGCGAATTCGTGGAGGGCCGCTGGACACCTGGAAGGATCCTCAACGGCGACGACGTCCTGCTCAACTACCATCTCGCCGAGGCCGCGGCGCAGGGGCAGTCGGGAAGCGGTCTTCGCTTCGCACCCGCCAACGGACCGACCATCCAGCGTGCCTGGCTGTACCGCTATGGCCCCTGAGCCGACCGCCGGCATGCACGCGATGTCGTCCCTGCAGCCGATGACGAGGAGGGCCCTCCCGCTCGGGTCCCTCTGCGTCTGCCTTGCGCTCCAGTCGAGGGCCGCGCAGGCCTGGCGGGAGATCACCGTCCCAACGGTCGCGCAGGCGGCCGCCGCGTTCCCAGCGCCGCCGCGCGAGTTCGGCGCCATCCACTGGGCCATTTGGGGCGGCCTGCAGACCCGGGAGCACATCCTCGCCCAGATCGAGCAGCTCCACGCCAACGGCGCCTATGTCATCATGCTCAACGCCTCGCGGGGCCTCCAGCCCAAGTATTTCTCGGCGGAGTACATGGGTCTCGTCAGGTTCCTGGTCGACGAGTGCAAGAAGCGCGGGATGAAGGTCTGGCTTGAGGATGACGGGGGCTATCCCAGCGGATTTGCGGGCGGCGCGATCAGCAGGGACTATCCGGGGCTTGGGATGCAGGGCATTGTAGCCGACGGACGCTACATGGTCGCGGCCGGGCAGACGCTCAGGCTCCCCGTGCCGCCCGGCACACTCGGGATCCTTGCCTACAACCGCCAGGCGGGAAGCGCGGTCATTCCGGTGCCCCCTGACGGGCAGCTGGCGTGGACGGCTCCCGACCCAGGGATGTCGGTCGTCGTCTTCGTGCGGCATGTGTACCGCAGCTCACCCACGCGCTACACCAACCGCGCGGACGGCTCCAACGACAAGGACAGCCTCTACTCGCTCATCGACTACCTCGATCCCGAGGCGACGCGCGCCTTCCTCAAGGTGATCCACGAGGGGTACGAGAAGGTCGTCGGCGACGAGTTTGGTCGGACAATCCTCGGGTTCCGAGGCGACGAGCCGGACTACACCGGGTTCATGCCATGGACGCCCAAGCTCCTGGAGACATTCAGGCGGACCAAGGGCTACGACCTCCTGCCCTACCTGCCCCAGTTCTTCGAGCCGGACTTCACCACGGAGGTGCTGCGCGCGAAGGCCGACTACTGGGATGTCTGGAGCGGGTTGTTCCGCGACAGCTTCTTCAAGCCGCAGTCCGACTGGTGCCGGGCGCGCGGAATGGAGTACATGGTCCACCTGAACCACGAGGAGCTGATGATCAACCTCAACCTAGGCGAGGACCTCGTGCGCAACGAGGGGTCGTTCTTCCGCGCCATGCGGTACGTTGGGGTGCCAGGGGTGGACAACCTGAACCAGATCGGGCCCGGGATCGTCGCCGACTTCCCGAAGCTCGCGGCCTCGGCGGCGCACGTGTTCGGCCGTCCGCAGGTCTGGAACGAGGAGGGAGGGGGCCTTCTCCAGGAGGGCAAGTTCGTGGCCGACTACAACTTCGTCCGAGGAATGAACTTCCTGCAGATAAGGGGGCTGGACGAAGGAAGCGGCGCCCCCCCGCTTCTGCTGAACCCCGCCGCCGCGGCCGCGTGGTACGTGAACCGGGCGAGTTATCTCCTCGCGATCGGCCGGCCTGCGGCCCAGGTCGCCCTCTATCACCCGACCGACAGCATGTGGCTTGGCGACAAGGAGGCGGACGACGTGACGGTGAAGCTCGTCACGGAACTCATGGAGCACCAGATCGACTTCGACCACATCGACCTGGACGGGCTGGCCTCGGTCGTCACGCTCGGGGAAGGGGGCCTGAGGAACCTGAGCGGGCAGGTCTATCGCGCCGTCATCGTCCCCACCTCCACCTCGATTGACGCGAGGGTCCTGGAAAGGCTTCGGGCCTTCGCTGCAAAAGGCGGCAGGGTCATCTTTATCGGCCGAACCCCCTCGCTCGCGATCGGCCGGACCTACCTTAACCCGGAGAGCGGCGCCCCGGACCTTTCCTTCGCGACGCTCGAGCCCACGCCGGACCTGACCGAGCGCGTGATCGCAGCGCTCCCGGCGCCGGATGTGAAGCTCGATAGCGGCTGCCCGCCGCTCAAGTACCTCCATCGCAGGCTTGGCGACGGGGACGTCTATTTCTTCTTCAACGAGTCCCAGGCGGCGCAGTCGCGCGTTGCGACGCTGGAGGGCCGCGGTGACGTCCAGGTCTGGGACCCGACCCGCGGGACGATCCACCCGCTGTCGGGCGTCCCCGCGGCGGCAGGGCACGCCGAGGTCCCCCTCGATCTCGGTCCGCAGGAATCCCGCTTCATTGTGATCGGACCCGCCCCACAGGGCATGGCTGCTGCCTTTCCGACGCCGTCCTGCGCGACGATTGCCGCACCGACGGCCGATTGGTCGGTGACACTGGGCGACAAGCGCCTGACCACACCGCTCAAATCCTGGGACGACCTCGGCCTCGGCCGCCCCGCCGAACCGGCAACGTACCGCAATGAGATCGAGGTTCCCGGAAACCTGCCCACGGGCAGGAGGCTCTATCTCGACCTCGGCGCGGTGCAGGAGTTCGCACGGGTCACGCTCAACGGAAGGGAACTCGAGGCGCGCGCATGGCCGCCGTATCGCTGGGACGTGTCCGATCTGGTCAGGAGCGGCGCCAATCAATTGGAGATCCGCGTGCAGGTGCCTGCGCCTGTCAAGCGGCACGCCTACCTTGGCGTCCGGCGCGCGGGGACCCCCCCGGCGGCCCCGCGCGGATTTTTCCCGACAGGGGTGCCGGGCGGCCTCGGCGGCGACGATCCCCTGGGAGCCGGCGCACCGAGGGCGCCGCGAAGCCCCCCGGGCCAGGGCCTCGCACCGCCCGAGGCTCCGGAACTGCCCCCTCCTCCCGCCGGCCTCCTTGGCCCGGTGAGGCTCGTGGCGCAATAGCGCGCAGGCGCCCGCCCGGCCCGTCCTTCCACCAGGAATCATGTCCCACCTTCGCACACCCGGATTTGTCCTCCTCTTGTTTGCCGCGGCATCCCTGGTCACGGCCGCGCCGAACACCCGGTACGTCATCAGCGAGCGGGGCGCCGTTGGCGACGGCGCCACGGTGAACACAAGGGCCATCCAGTCGGCCATCGACGCCTGCTCGGCTGCGGGTGGAGGCGTCCTCGTCGTCCCACGCGGTGTCTTCCTAAGCGGAGCGCTCTATTTCAGGCCGGGCGTGGACCTCCGGGTCGAGAAGGACGGCGTCCTCAAGAGCACCACGTCCATGGCCGACTTTCCCCCAATCTACACCCGCTGGGAGGGGATCGAGCGCTACTGGACGTCCGCGTTCCTGAACTTCGTCGGCATGAGGGACGTGGTCGTAAGCGGGGAGGGGACGATCGACGGATCGGGCGACGCATGGTGCGGATTCGGAAAGAACCCCCGTCCGCCGTGGCCTCCGACCCCGACCGCTTCGCCGGGGCCGCCCCCCAGGCCCGAGGACGTCTACCCGGCACAGCTGCCGACGACAGCCGCGGTGAACCTCGCCGCCGCCGCGGGCCACCTGCCCCCCGTCAACGCGGCCGGCATCCGCCTTCCGCCGGGCGGCAGCCACCTGAGCCCGCCCCGCGCTCTCGTCTTCCAGAACTGCGCGGGCGTCCGGGTCTCCGGCCTGCTGCTCAGGAACAATGCGCGGTGGGGCTTCGTCTTCATCTACTGCAAGGACGTCATCGCGGAGAGGCTCACGGTCCGCGCGGAGCACTACATCCCGAGCTCCGATGGGATCGATGTCGATTCGTGCCGGCACGTGCTCATCACCGGCTGCGACATCGACTGCAACGACGACTGCATATCGATCAAATCGGGGAAGGACGAGGACGGCCGCCGTGTCAACGCCCCCTGCGAAGACGTAACGATCGAGAGGACGCGCTTCGGTTATGGCCAGGGCGGGGCGTCCATGGGAAGCGAGACGTCCGGGGGCATCCGCCGGGTCGAGGTGAGGGACTGCCTCGCGGAGGACGGCAACTGGGCGCCCATCCGCATCAAGTCGCAGCCCAGCAGGGGCGGCTTTGTCGAGGACGTCACCTACCGCAACATCGAGCTAAGGGGCGTGCTCAGGGCGTTCGAATTCGACATGGCCTGGTACATGCGCATCAACAACCCGGCCGCGGCCCGAATGCCGACGGCCATGCGCCGCATAAGGCTCGTCAACGTGCATGGCACCGCGCGCGCGGCGGGCATAATCCACGGCGTTCCCGAGCGTCCCATCGAGGATGTATCGTTTGCTAACTGCGCCGTCTCGGCGGACACCGGGCTCAGTATCGAGCACGCCCGTGGCATCGACACCACGGGACTTGCCCTGACCGTGAAGCAGGGCGTCCCTATCACCGGGCCGTGACCGGCCTACGGGACGAGCCCCGGGATGATCTGCGTTGGGCCGCGGTAGGCCTGGGGTGGGCGGGAGCCGAGGCCGGCCCTGATTTCGGTCGCGTGCGACTCGATCCGCACCGACGCCGCAGTGAGATCGGCGCGCGTTGCCGTAAGGGTGACCATGCCCGGGGCCAGGGTCGACCGCAGGGCTACGCGGTTGATTCCGCACTCGGTGCTGAGGTAGAGGTTGTTCGTCGAGTTGAGCATGCGGCCGTTGATGCCGCCGCGCCAGACCGCGGGGCCTTCGACGGTGAAGTCGACGCGTGCCTCGTCCGTCGGGCACCGGTTGCCCTGCGCGTCGACGGCCTCGAAATCTACAAAAACCACGTCCGAACCATCGGCCTGCAGGCCGTCGGGGCCTGTGTGGACGGTGAGCCTCAGGGCCGTGGATTCTCCCGCGGTCCTTAACTCCTCCTTGGCGACGATGCTGCCCGCCTTTGTCGTCACGGCCCTGAGCGTCCCCGGGGCGAACGCGACGCCCGGGAATGCGTAGACAAAACCGGTGTCGCCCAGGTCATTCCCGTTGAACGAATCGACGAAACCCGCCGGCTTCGCCGACACGCCGAGGGACTTGCCGTTGAGGAACAGCTCGACCTGGTCGCAGAGCGTTGCGGCCACGTAGACGGTCTTCACGGTGCCCTTTGGATAGGTCCAGTGCCCGATGATGTGCAGGTCGGGCTTCGCGGACTGCATCACGCGGGAGACAAAAAAGAGCTCCTTCGGCAGGCGCATGCCGTCCACCTTGCCGCTCACGCGCAGCACCTCGCTTGCGTCCTGGCGGCCGTCGGCGTCGGAGTCAGACCAGTAGATGCTGGCATAGGCGGACCACTTCGAATGCGCGGGGTCGGGGTTGTCGATCCGGTTGCGCACGTAGCTTGCGTAGCGCGTCGCGGCCGCGAGGCAGAACGTCTCGGAGTTCCAGTGATAGGTGTCGCCGCCGGGGCCGGGGCGGCCATCGACCCTGGGGACGATGTGGGGCTTGAAGCCGAAACTGGGCGGCGAGGTGTCGTCCCAAATCCCTCGGGGCGCCTCGTCGCGGAAGTCCTCGGTCTCGATGAGGGGCGCCCTGTCGCGGCGGGCGATGCTGTAGCCGCGGTAGATGTCGTCGCCGGCGATCCGGTCCGTCTGGGGGGCCTGGCCGATCATGACCCCGTAGTATTCGCAGTAGGGCGTGAGGGCCTTGTTTGCGTCCGCGAGGTCGTTGTCCCGTGTCCCCATGACCCGTCCGCCGCTCGGGTCCCACTGCTTCCTCAGGGCGACCATCTGCGCCATCTCCTCCGGCGTCACGATGGTGTTGCCGGCCTCCCAGAAGAGGATGCTCGGGTTGTTCCGGTAGAGGATCATGGAGTCGCGCATGACCTCGACCCGCTGGTCCCACTGCCGGCCCGTGACCAGCCGCTCCTTGTCGCCCGCCGGGCACACCTCGACGATCCCGTACCTGTCGCACGCCTCGACGTCGGCGCGCTGCGGCGACACGTGCATCCAGCGCACGTAGTTGGCGTTGCTCGCCCGCATCAGCGCGGCGCTGAAGTCGTGCATCCAGTCGGGATAGGCTCCGCCGAGGCCCGGCCAGTCGTCAGCCGAGCGCTGTGCGTAGCCGGTGAGCCATATGAAGCGGCCGTTCAGCCAGACTCCCCCCGTACCCGCGCCGCCCCTGAATGCGGTCTGCCGGAAGCCGGTGCGCGTCCGGCACACGTCGGCCACCTGGCCGTTCACGGACAGGATGGAATAGACGCTGTAAAGGTAGGGGTCGTCGACATCCCAGAACCGGGCGCCCTCGAGCGGGCCCGAGGCCGTGAAGGTTTCAGTCTGGCCGTCGACGAGATCGGACGTGTTGCCTGCCAGGCGCGCCCGCACGACCCCGTCCGCATCCACGACGACAGCCGAAAGCGAAATGGAGGCGTAGTCACCGGATTCGTTTGTGACCTCGGACTCCACCCTTACATCCGCCGTCCTCTTCTGCACGTCGATCGCCAGCGGATAGACATAGACGCCTGAGGTATGGAGGTTCTCGTAGAGGGGCAGGGTCTGGTGGATCCTGCCCGTGACGATCAGGCGCGCGTCGCGGTTGATGCCGCCGAAGTTGGGGTTGAAGTCCTTCGCGTTCCATTCAAAGGGGGTGCCGGTGGCCTCCTCCTTGTAGTCGGGGCTGTTGTCGACCTTGACTGCGAGAAGGTTGTCCTGGCCCCCGAAACGAGCAAACCGGGTGACGTCGAGGCCGACCGCCGTGATGCCGTTCTCGTAGATGCCTATCGGTTGACCGTTCAGGAAGAATCGGCCCGCCTGCCTCATGCCGTCGAATTCGAGGAAGACCTTCTGGCCGTCGGCGCTTGCGGGCAGCCTGAAGTGCTTTCGGTACCAGCCGATGCCGAGCATCTTTTCGCTCTGGTCGCCGCCGCTGTGGCTGATGAACGCGCGGTAGGTGTCGGTCTCGTTCCACGTGTGCGGCAGGCTCACGCGCGCCCAGGAGGAGTCGTCAAAATCCGCCTTTTCGGCCCCGGCCGCGTCGCCGAACGAGAATCTCCAGTCGGGATTAAAGTTGTAGACCGCGCGCGGGGAGGGGGGCTCGGCAAAATGCGCGCCGACGGCCGGAGTGGCTGGATCGGCGGGGGCTGCTCCGAGGCTTGAGCCGGAAGCGGCAAGTAAGGCCACGGCGACGGACACGGGGAGGAATCTTTGGCGGGGGTGCATCGGGGAACGATTTGCGACGCCCGCCGAGGCGGGATCCGGCGGGCCGGCGAAGGGCCGCCATGCTCGCTCGGCCCACTTGAACGCGGTTTCGGGAAAAGAAAAGCCCCCAAACTTCTGACAGACCGAGCGGACCGGGGGGCCAGGGGTGCCCGGGTGAGGGCCCGCTCAAGGATTTCGGATCCGAACCGCATTCTGACGAGACCAGTCGTTGTGCCCTCCATCAATCAGGATGAACTTCGACGAAGGCACCGCAGCCGAAAGGGCCCTCGCATGGGAAACAGGGATGACCGAATCAGACTTGGCCCCATAGATTTCGACCGGACCCTTGTAGTTCGCGAATGCCGCAACGTTGTCCCAGTTGTCGGTAAGGAGCAGGCTTACAAGAATGCCCGGGAGGTGCTCGCGGGCCACCAGCGACAACTTATCAAAGGGCACGACCAGGACATACTTGTCAGGCGGCCGGCTAAGGCTCGCAAGGGAGGCGGCCGGGCCCGACCCAATCGATTCCCCGACCACGCACACCGGGGTCCCTGGAAACCTTTCCCTCAGGGAAAGGTACGCCTCCTTGGCCGCATGGTCCAGGGACTCCTTTGAGGGAACGCCCTTGCGGTTCCCGTAGCCGGGATACTCGAGAATGAAGACCGAATCCTCGGACGAAAAGCAATGGATTGCGTAGGCCCGCGAGGAGGCCTGGCCCGCATTCCCGTGCAGCATGAGCCAGACGTTCTTGGGCGACGCGACCGTGCGCGAATAGCCGATGGTCGTCCCATCGCTGACCCAGGGCGCAAGCCCGTTGGTTTCCGGGCTGTGCGTCGGATAGTACAGCAGGCTCCTCTCGATCGACGAACATCCGCTCATCATCACAAGGAATACGAAGGAGGACGCGACGAGCGCGGATGTCTTTGTCGAGGTCACTCCTCGGTCGCGGTCATTTTGCCGAAGCGCGGACAATCTTACCCAGGGTTGCGAGCGAGACATCCTCCAGCTTCCGGAATCGGATGCAGCTCTTGCCCACGTCCAGGCCCGCCAGCTCGCCGCGGTGGCGTTTCACGATTTGCGGGTCGGCATAGAACGAAAAGTAGTTCTTCTGCGCGTTGAAGGCGACAAACCTCGACGCCAGCTCGTACGTTGGCATGCCGTATTTCATGCTTCCGACGGCTTTTGGTGCGCCCGTTCGCACGACCTCGTCGAGAGCTTGAATCACTGAGCGCTGCCCGGGCGAGAGCCCCTTGACGTAGTCTAGGATCGTGCCCGCCTTGGATTGCATGGATATTCGGTAGCCCTAGTACCCCAAAGGCCCGGGCTGGCGGCGGAGCAGCTCCTCCCGCTTGGAGGAGGCGGCAGGAACGGACGTTGGTTCCCGCGGGTGTCTAGGCGGCGTTTGCGCGGTTTTCACGGTCTTTAATTGCCTCCCGTATCAGGACGGCGACAGCGGCATTCTTCACGTCCGAAGCGCTGCGAATCTTGACGTGCCGCAGGCTCTTCCCCGTTCCCTCAAGAAGGCCGGTCGGGTCGCGAAGGGACGCTCCGTGGTAGAAGCCGAGATTAACATAGGAATTCTGAAGCCCTATATAGGCGTAATGCTCGGTCATCTTCTTGGGACCGATGCCGTAGCTTGCAATCCTCTGCTTGGGCCACACGACCTCCACGAAGTCACCGTCAAGCGACGCGATCAGCCTGCGCAACGCCGTACAAAGCGGTCGAAGCTTGGGCCCCGCAGTACAAAGAACGTCAGCGAAACGTCCCTGTGTTAAGTTTGCGGGCCTCGGATCCGTCGATTCCTGGTCAGTTCCTGTCGGGGATTCGCGCATGCCGATGGATAAGTGTCATTACAAGAGTGAGCCCGCCGAGCACAACAACAAGAGCCGCCCAGTCATAGGCAACCCAATCCCTGCGCGGGAGAAACACTCCGACGGCGGCAGTCGCGCCTATCGCCAGGCTCCACATCAGGAGCAGGCGGCCGCCGTAGCGGTTGATTTCGAACCACCTTTCCTCTGAAGCGAACGCCTCGGGTATCCGCACGCCATACCAGTGGTTTTTCCTCACTCGCCTTTCTATCAGCGGAACCGAGGCGACAACTCCAACAAGGGCCGCCGCAAGGTGGACGATGACGACGGGATTCACGGAGTGGATGTCAATTTGCCGAATGCGGACCCGCCGGTCGGTTGGACGGGTTACTCACTTGGGCGGATCAACATCCGGGGATTTCACCGTCAATTTGTAGTCTATCGAGGAATTGGGTGCCTTGATCATCTTCAGGTCGGCGTCGCATTTAGGGGAGACAATCGGCATCCGCGATACGCGGGTGGCTTCCGGCACGGCCGCTTGATTGTGACGCTGAAATTCACTCAAAAAATCCGGCGCCCTTTGCAAGGCGTCTCCCAAAAGCGACAACGACGGCGAATCAATTCTGGCATTCGGGAACGAAGGCGGCTGGTCAAAGGCCGCAGCCGCGACCGGGAGCACGATGCTGTACGCAAATATGTGAATCTTCATGGTACTTGCGCGGGGAAAGATGGGACACGTCGATGGCATTGGTGATTATTGGCACCGTTCCTTGGGCCTAAGTCCGTTTTTACCACAATAGGTAGCTTAAGTAAACTTGCCGATCTGGAATTGTAATGCCCAGAATGCTGATCGTGCCAGGCATGCTGACCAACGTGTGGTTCTCGGCGATGTGCAGATTTCTCCAGGCTTTCGCGGCGCGCGTCGGGCTCGCGCCACATGGCGAGCTGAGCGGGCAAATATTCCCCTTTCCATGAATCCCCGTTATCAGGCAAAAGGACTGGTCGACTTCGCCCGCGCCCTCCTGACAGCCTCAGGACTCGAAAGGGATAAGGCCGACACGGTCGCCACGGTGCTGGTCGAGGGCGACCTATTGGGGCACACGACCCATGGGCTGCAGCTGCTCGCGCCCTACCTTTCAGAATTGGAAAACGGAATGATGGCGAAGGAGGGCGAACCCAAAGTCGTTGCCGACTATCCGGCCGCGGTCACATGGGACGGGCTCCGCCTGCCCGGACCTTGGCTCGTCGTCCGCGCGCTCCAGTTGGCGGCCGAGCGGGCCCGCCGCCAAGGCACCTGCTCCGTCGTCATCCGCAGGTGCCATCACACCGCCTGCCTTGCTGCCTACCTGCGGCCGATCACCGAGCAGGGCCTGGTTGCCCTGATCACGTGCTCCGATCCGACATGCGGCGGTGTGGCTCCGCACGGCGGCCGGCGATCCCTGTACACGCCGAATCCGCTCGCTGCCGGGTGGCCGACTGAGGGAGAACCTGTGATCCTGGACATATCTATGTCCATAACCACCAATGGCCTAAGCAAGCGCCTGTACGCCGAAGGTGGCCGGTTCCCGGGCCTATGGGCGGTCGATGGCGACGGAAACCCGACGGATAATCCTGCCGATCTTTTTGGAGACAACCCCGGGGGACTGCTGCCGATGGGGGGACTTGACCACGGCCACAAGGGTTTTGCGCTCGGCCTGCTGGTCGAAGCGCTTACTAGCGGCCTTGCGGGCCACGGCCGCGCCGACCCGGCCGAGGGCTGGTCCGCCAATGTCTTTGTCTTGGTAATCGACCCGGCGATCTTCGGCAGCTGCGAGGATTTTAAGAGACAGACCTCATGGCTAGCTGATGCCTGCCGCAATACCCCGGCACGGCCTGGCTTTGACCGAGTCCGCATGCCCGGCGAATCCGGTCTCAGGCGGCGGGCGGAGCAGCTGGCCCGCGGCATCGAACTCTACCCGGGCGTCATGGCAACGCTCGCGCCCTGGGCTGAGAAGCTACAGGTCGTTGTGCCGTCGAGCTGATTGGGGTTCCATGGGGCTTCGTCCGCCCAAATCGGATCGCAGCTCCTTTCCCTTTTGCTTTATTTGGTGGATAGACGCGGAGAATCGGGAATTCTCCGATATAGGCGCCTCCTCTTCGAAATGCCGCACTGACCCCCGCCTTCCCCCTTTCTCGGATTTCCCATGTCAACTAACTCGATCCTCAATCAATTCAGACTCGACGGCAAAGCCGCCCTGGTCACCGGTGCCGCCAGGGGACTCGGCCAGGGGATGGCCCTGGCGCTGGCCGAAGCCGGCGCAGACATCGTGGCCGTCGACATTCTCCCTGGGGAAGACACCCGCAAACAGGTCGAGGCGCTCGGCCGCAAATGCGTCGCGCTGACCGCCAATCTGAGCGACCGCGCTTCCATTCCCGGGCTGATCGAGGCGGGGAAGAAGGGTTTCGGCTCCCTCGACATTCTCGTGAACTGCGCAGGCATCATCCGGCGCGAGAGTTTCGAGAAGTTCTCCGAGAAGGACTGGGATGATGTGATGGGCCTCAACATCGATGCCGTCTTCTTCCTTAGCCAAGCCTTTGTGCGCGACGCGCTCGCGCGCCAAGCGACGGCGAAGATCATAAACATAGCCTCGATGCTTTCGTTCCAGGGCGGCATCCGCGTGCCGTCCTACACCGCCTCGAAGAGCGCGGTGCAGGGTCTGACCCGCCTGATCGCGAGTGAATTGGGAGGGAAGGGCATCAACTGCAACGCCATTGCCCCCGGCTACATGGCGACCGACAACACCGCCCCGCTCCGTGCCGACGCCGAGCGCAGCGCCTCGATTCTCGCCCGGATTCCCGCCGGCCGCTGGGGCACTCCCGACGATCTCAAGGGGGCGGTGGTCTTTCTCGCGTCCCCGGCATCCGACTACGTCAATGGTTACACCATCGCCGTTGACGGGGGATGGCTCGCGCGCTGAGCGCCCGTTGGTATCCGGTGAATTCAGCTCGCGCGATCCGGCGTGCATTTGGACAATTCGCCAGCTGAGGCCGAATCCAGATACAGGGTAGCATCTGGGTGCAGGCGCAATACGGAGGCGGGGCACGATTCGCCTATAGGACCCTCGAGCATCGCCCGCACTGCGGCTGCCTTGCGGGGTCCCGGAACATGGGCGCTTAGGCGCCGCGCAGTGCTGAATACTGGCACCGTGAGGGTAAGCGCGTGGCTGGGCACCTCGGCAACTGAGCGGAAACAGCCGTCGTTGACCTGCTGCTGAAGGCATGCGCCATCCAGCTTCACCTTCTTGACCCTGGCGCGATCATCGAATTCCGCGACGGGCGGGTCATTGAATGCAACGTGCCCGTTTTCGCCGACTCCCATGCAAATTAGATCGATGGGGAGCTCGGCGAGCAGTTCGGCGTAACGCCCGCAAACCTCGGCGCTATCCCCTTCGCCCGCCGAAAGCGGATGAAACGCAGCCACCTTCACCCGCGAAAGGAGATGGTCCCAAAGGTAGCGCTGAAAGCTCCGAGGGTCGTCGCCTTTGAGACCGACGTATTCGTCCATGTGGAATGCGGTTACTCTGTCCCAGGCAACCGGGTTTGCCCGGGCGTCAACAAGAGCGCCAAGGAATTCGTCCTGCGATGGTGCGCAAGCAAACACGACCCGGGCGAGGCCCCGAGAGGCGATGCATTGTCGGAGGTATTCGGACACGGCGGCCGCGGCGGCGCGGCCCAAGTCCGCCCGTGTCGGGTGAATCTCGACCGCGAGGCGATCGACGACGAAGTGTCGGGCCAATGATGGGTTCACGGGAGCTTGGGCAGGACGATTCCGAACGCCGCGGCAGGCGCGTCGGACCAGAGACGGCGAGCCTCAGGCAGGCTCAGGCCGAGGTAGGCGGCCGTCCTCGACACGCCCTCGTCCGGAGCAAGTGTCGATCCGGCAAAACCTTCGCCTCCAGGCTGTCGGGCGATTCCGTCGGCGCCGATCGTTACGGTCAATTCGCCGATGGTGTAGTCGCCCGGGGGCGCGCCGGCCCCCGCCATGGCGTCGGTTGTAAACAGGACGCGACCAGGCGGTTTCGCTCGGAAGAAATTGCGCAGGACGAACGGCGGCAAATGAATGCCATCGGGAATCAGGCAGGCGGTCAGGTCGTCCCTGGACAACAACCGTTGGACGACATTGTCGTGGCGGGGAAGTGTTGGCGGTGTGCCGTTTCCCAGATGAGTTGCGAAGCGTGCGCCCGCGGCGACCGCGGCGCCTATTTCGGACTCGCTTGCATTTGTATGTCCCAGCGACACATGAACGCCCTGTCGGACGACCCCCGCAATGAATTCAGACGAGCCGTTCCATTCCGGGGCCAGTGTTACGAGGCGGATACGGCCCCCGGCGGCACTCTGAAGCCGCGCAAACTCCGACATTGAGGGCGCATGAATCGTTTCGGGCGAATGGGCGCCCCGGAATCCGGGCAGAGGCGAAATCCATGGGCCCTCAAGATGGTAGCCCGCGATCATCTTTGAAATCTCGGCGTCGTTCGCCCGCGCCCGTTCCAGCCCCTCGAAGCGTCGGCTTAGACAGTCAATGCTGGCCGTGACCAAGGTCGCAAAGATCGCACGAACCCCATGCCGGTGAAGGGCGGAGGTCGCTCGCCGCAAGTCTTCGATGGAAAGATCATCACGTTGGAAGTCGACCCCGCCAAAGCCGTTTACCTGAAAATCGAACAAGGGGGATTCTGGCATGAGGACGGTGTTGTCACCCGTGCGCGGGTGTTCTTGAGGGGACGGGAATGATTCAGGGCAGCGCGGCCGCCCGAATGTGTCGATACGCGATCCTCATCGTTACTTCAAATCGGCTGGAAGCGCGAATGCGACGTAGGCGTCGCCGGTCGGAGTTTCGATCTTCCCACCTCCGGTCGCCGCTATCACGACATACTCCCGTCCGTTCACCTCGTAGATCGACGGTGGCGCACACCCAGCCCAGGGGAGTTTTGCTGCCCAGAGCTCCTTTCCGGTGTCCTTGTCGAACGCGCGAATCATGGAATCCTTTGTGCCGGAACAGAATACAAGACTTCCTGCCGTGACCGTTGGTCCCCCGAAGTTCTCTGTTCCCGTCTCGGGCTGCCCCTCTTTGGAAAGCTTCTCGTAGTTTCCGAGCGGCACACGCCAGACGATCTTTCCGGTGTTCATGTCGATGCAGATCAATAGGCCCCATGGGGGATTGCAGCCCGGGTAACCATCCTGGTCTTTGATAAAATTCCAGCCGTCGGCGAAATACGCCGGGCCTGCGGCTGCGAGGCGTGGAGGCGGCGGCTGATTGCGGCGCATCAGGAAATCGAGCAAGTCGCGGCGCTGCCCTTCTGTCATCGGTGGCGCCGGGGGCATTTGGCCTCGCCCGGTCTTTAGTAGAGCGGTCACGTCGTCATCGGTCAGCCGGTGCCGAAGCCCGAGCAGAGCGGGAACCATACCGATTCCCTGGCGCTTCGTACCGTGGCAACCCGCGCACATCTGCTGGAAGGTTTTCTCGCCTTCGCTGGGTGGAAGAAAAGGGTCCCGCTCACGCTCGTCGTTGCGAAAGACGGTGAACCTGCCGATCAGATGGTTGCTATTGAGGTAGATGCGGCCGGTCGGAACGTCCACGCAGGCCCCGGTCCACTCGGCGCCACCCCTGGAGCCTGCGTAGATCATCGGGCGGCCCTCGCTGGGCGGTTCAAACCATCCATAGGTCGCATGCCGAAGTTGTCTTAGAACGAAGTCTTGCGCCTCCGGAGTCCGGTTGGTCACCTCATCGATCTTGAAATCTTGGGATGAATACGGTTCGGGAAGCGCCGGGTCGGGCTGATACGGAGCCGTAACCTCGCCAGGCAGCGTTGATACCGGGGCCCGCCGCAGGCGAAACGGGAAGATCGGCTTCCCGCTCATCCGGTCTAGCAGCAGGGTATCGCCGACTTTGCTAAGGCACGCGACAACGTCAATTTTCCGGGCATCGCGCGTTATGGTCAGGAGGACGGGCGGGGCAGGGCAGTCGAGGTCCCAGATGTCGTGTCGAACATTTTGGAAGTACCACCGCAGCTCCCCGCTTTGAGCGTCTAGCGCCACGATGCAGTCCGAGTAAAGATTGTCTCCGAGTCGGTCGACGCCGACGAAATCCGGCACCGCATTCCCGACTGCGGCAAAGACAATGCCGCGTTCCGCGTCGAGGGACATGCCCCCCCAGCAATGCGCTCCGTTGCCATACCCGGCTCCCATCCACGTGTCCGCGCCCGCCTCGCCCTGTTGAGGGAGGGTGTGGAAACGCCAAAGGCTCTTGCCGGTGCCGATGTCGTACGCGAAGACGTCACCCAATAACCCGGGCACGATGTAGGTGCCCTTCCAAATCACGCCGACCGCCGTTCCGCCTGTCGGCAGCGGCGCGCGTCCGTTGACTCCAAAATCGGCCATTGGGCGGCCGGTCTTCGGATCGAGGGCATACACCCAGTCGCCGGAACTGAACACAATTCGGGCAGGATGGTCCTTCGTTCCCTGCCAGTAGACGAGGCCGCGTCGGGCGGGCGAGTCCTCAATCCTGGGCTGCTCAACGGCCTCAAGCTGGAACCGCCAGAGTTGAGTGCCGTTTGACGCATCGATGGCGACGATTGCGCGTCCGGGCGTGGGCCCGAACATCACGCCATCGACGACGATCGGATTTGCCTGGATGTTCCCATAGGCGTCCCCTGAGTGGAACGTCCATGCCTCGCGCAGGTTCTTGACATTTTCTCGGTTGATCTGTGCGAGCGCCGAATAGCGATCGGCAAACGAGTCGCCGTGCGAGACGCTCCACGTCCGCATTGAATCCGCTGCAGGAAGCCCGTTGGTCGGTGTCTGCTCCTGCGGCAGGGCAGCCGGGATCGTCTTGTATTCGGGCAGCCGGGACCTCTGCACGGCATCCTCAACTTGGGCATGCAAGAAGCCCGCGGAGGCGGCAAACGCGCACAACAACCCCCTAGGGAATGCGGTGATGCTTTTCTTCAGTACCGTATGCTCGCACATACCCGAGGACATCGATTCAAGAGAGGGGTCTAATCCCCGGCGGCCTTCTGCCGACGCAGGGCTTCATCGCATTTTCAACTGTGGATCCTGTGCATGTCACGGCAAGAAGCTGGGTGATGAAGGAGTTGTGAAACCAGGAACCGTTCATGTCGTCGCCGAAATCAAATCGCAATTCAATCCCTGTGTAATTTTTAACATGGCTTCGTAAGCACTGCTATTCCCGTTATGAATCATGCGTGATAGCTTGGTGAATGATCGAGATTACAGAAGTTCTGGCGATCAAGGGCGGCCCAAAAGCGGTGACGGAACCTGCTCCGCCGAACCTCCTTCATGGCACAAATGACATCGGTGAGGAGGAGATCCGTGCCGTCACGGCCGTGCTTAGGAGCAAGGTGCTCTTTCGCTATGCTGCGGAACCCTCGAAATCCACTGTTGCGCAGTTTGAGGCGCTGTTTGCCGCGAAGACCGGGGCAAAGTATGTTCTCGCTGTCAACAGTGGGACGTCCGCCCTGATCGCCGGGCTCATCGCCTTGAAGGTGAGCCAGGGCGACGAGGTCCTGATTCCCGCGTATACCTACATTGCGACGGCGGCGGCCGTGATGGCTGTCGGCGCCCTGCCGGTCCTAGTGGAGATGGACGAGTCCCTCAGCATGGACCCGCAGGACATGGAGAAGAAGATCACCGACCGGACGACGGCGGTCATCCCGGTGCACATGCGCGGCATTCCCTGCGACATGGGGCGCATCATGGAGATAGCGAAGCGCAGGAAGATCGCAGTCCTTGAGGATTGCGCCCAGGCCAACGGCGGCACTTTTTGCGGACGTGCGCTCGGGACATTCGGCGACGCCGGGATCTTCAGCCTTCAGCATTACAAGATTGTCGCCAGCGGAGAGGGAGGGATGGTTATCACGAACAACCGCGACATATTCGAGCGTGCGGCGGTGTACCACGACTCAGCCTACGCATTCTGGATGGAGGAGCGGGCGCAGAACCAGGCGGCTGCGGAGCAGTGGAGGAACATGTGTTTCCTCGGGGAAAACTTCCGCATGTCGGAGATGCACGGAGCTGTGGCTCTGGAACAGCTCAAGAAGCGCGACCGGATCGTGACGCGAACCCGCCTGATCAAGGGGCGACTCTGGCCGGCCTGCGAGGAGATCCCGGGGGCCGTGATGGAGGGGCTCAACGACCGTGCGGGAGACTGCGGGATTTCGTTAGTGTTCTTCATGCCCGACGCGAATTCCGCCATGAAGATTGCCGCGGCTTTGGCAGCCGAGGGGGTCCGTTGCGGGACCGTGTTCTCGAAGCAGTTCCCCGACCGGCACATCTTCTATCACTGGGACTACGTGATGAACAAGCGGAGCGCCCATCGAAACGGCGCTCCTTGGTCTTTGGAGAGGAACCCGCCGAGGGTGACCTATTCGAAGGACATGTGCCCGCGCACGATCGCGCTTCTTGAGCGCGCCGTCATGCTCCCGATCACGCAGATCATGACGGATCCATACGTGGACCAGGTTGTCGGTGCGATTCAGAAGGTGGCCCGCAACTGGAAGGGGTAGGGTGCCGAATCGGTTGACCCCCTCACGCGAAGCTGCGACGTCGACCAGGCTTGCGCCGGCCCCTCCCGGATGGCGGAGTCCCATCAGCGCGCTTTGAGCCCCAATTCAATGAAGAATCCAGGATCCAGAACTTTTCGCTGGCCGAACGGCCAACGCGGGGCCGTTAGCCTGTGCTGGGATGATGCGAGGCCGTCGTCGGTCGAGGTAGGCGTTCCGCTCCTGGACCGCTTCGGGATAAAGGGCACCTATTATGCCCTGCCTCGCAATATGACACGGCAGCTGAAGAAGTGGCGGTCTGCAGCCGCCCACGGTCATGAAATCGGCAACCATACGATGAACCATCCGTGCATGGGCAACTTCATCAGCTGGCAGACCCCGGAGACGATGCTCGAGAACTACACCCTCGACAGGATGGAGCGAGAGATTCTTGAGGCTAATCGAGTGCTTGGGGCGTCTGTTGGGGTCAAGCCGACGAGTTTCGCCTACCCGTGCGCCCAGACCTACGTCGGCAGAGGTATCCGGCTGAGGAGCTACATTCCTCTCATCGCCAGGCACTTTGTGGTGGGGCGCTCCGGATTCAGCGAAACCTACGCAAGCCCGGAGCGCTGCGATCTGGCACAGGTCCCGTCCCTAGACTTTGACTGCAAGACCTTTGAACAGCTGCGCGCGATGGTCGACGCGGCCGTGGTGGATCGGTGCTGGCTGATCTTGACCGGCCATGAGGTCGGCGACGGTCGCATCAAGCAGACAACGTCGGCCAAAGCGCTTGAGAAACTCTGCGCCTACCTCCTCAGGCGAACGGACGTCTGGACAGACACCGTTACCGCGATTGGGCGACACATCGCGGCGTCGGTGAAGCATCCCCCGATTCCGGCACGCCTGCGTTGACCCCATGTTCGCCTCCGCGGGAATCAAGGGAACGCACCATTTCATTCCCGGGAACCTTCAGGTGCGCGTCGCGACGTGTTCCGGGGTGGACTCGATCCCTCTGCTAACGCATGGATCCACCTGGCATGGCGCTCTCCAAGACCATGGGCCGCACCGAGCCAGAATCAGGTGGTGCGGGGCTCCTTAATTCGCCAGTGGTAGAGGCCGGCGCCCCTGAATTGCCATGAAACTCCACGCAATAGACATCGCGATCGTCGTCGTCTATTTCGCGGCCGTGCTCACGGTGGGCCTCTGGGTGTCGCGGAGGGGGGCGAAGAACATGGGCTCCTACTTTCTCGGTGGAAGGTCGTTACCGTGGTATCTGCTCGGCGTCTCGAACGCGTCCGGGATGTTCGATGTCAGCGGCACGATGTGGCTTTCGTACATCCTGTTCATCTACGGAGTGAAGGGCATATGGCTTCCGTTTGTCTGGCCTGTCTTTAATCAGATCTTCCTCATGGTGTTCATGAGCGCGTGGACACGGCGCTCGAATGTCATGACCGGTGCGGAGTGGATCCAAACCCGCTTCGGCCGCGACACGGGCGCGAACCTGGCGCACCTGAGCGTCGTTCTGTTCGCGCTGGTCAACGTGGTCGGCCTGCTGGCCTATTGTTTCAAGGGGATAGGGAAGTTCCTGGTGGTGATACTGCCCTGGCATTTCACGGGCATCACCACAGGGCTCTTCAGCGACGAGAACATCTACGCCGTCCTCATCATGGCCATCACCTCGCTCTACGCGATCAAGGGCGGAATGGTCAGCGTCGTCATCACCGAGGTGACCCAGTACACCATCCTGGTTGTCAGCGCGGTTTCGCTCGCCGCAATAGCAATGCTGAGAGTTTCGCCCGAAATGATCAGGCATTCGATTCCGCCCGGATGGATGAACCCCTTCTTCGGTTGGAGGCTGGGCTTGGACTGGACGGGAATCATGGACTCGGCGAACAACGCGATCCGCCATGACGGCAACGAATTCTTCATGATCATCTTCTTCTTCATGATGCTGAAGGGGGTGCTTGCCAGCCTGGCCGGCCCCGCGCCGAACTATGATATGCAGCGGATACTCGCGACCCAAAACCCGAGGGACGCCAGCCTGATGAGCGCGATGGTCAATATCGTCATGTGGTTCCCATCCTACTTGATGGGCACGGGAATCGTGGTCTTGGCCTTGGGCTTCTGCATGCCCGAGCTGCGCTCCATGGCGACTCCGGATTTCGAAAAGATTCTGCCGATGGTTCTCAGCAAATACGTGCCTGCAGGACTTCTGGGTCTCATGGTTGCCGGATTCATGGCGGCATTCATGTCGAACTTTGCCGCGACTCTGAATGCCGCGCCTGCCTATCTTATCAATGACATCTACAAGCGCTTCATAAACCCCGGTGTTGCCAGCCGAAGGGCAGTGAATCTCTCTCGCCTGGCCTCGTTTGCAATCCTGGCAATGGGAATTGGCCTCGGATTGATGACGACCCGCATAACGGACGTCCTGATGTGGCTGGTGGGCGCTCTCTACAGCGGGTTTGTCGTGGCGAACGTCCTCAAGTGGTACTGGTGGCGCTTCAACGGATACGGCTATTTCTGGGGCATGGTGTCCGGGATCGGCAGCGCAATGATAGTCCCCGTATTCGCGCGCAGGATGATCGGCGAGAACGTCAACATGCTCTATTGTTTCCCGGCGATTTTCGCGGTGTCGGCGATAAGCAGCTTTATCGGCACCCTGTGCACAAAGCCTGAGGACGATGAGACGCTGATCAAGTTCTACAGGAACGTGAGGCCGTGGGGCGCCTGGGGGAGGATTCGCGACCTTGTCCTGAAGGACGACCCGAGTTTCCAGCCAAACAGGGACTGCGCCCGAAATTGGGTCAACGTCGTGGTTGGCATTGTCTGGCAGCTCAGCATCTTCACCACGCCGATCTACCTCGTGACGCGAAACTGGCCGGCGGTCTGGATCAGCCTAACGGTCTTTGCGATCACCTTGACGTTCCTGAAGTTCAATTGGTACGACAAACTAGAGAATGAACCTGTCGCGCCAGCATCTGACAACGAGCGGCCCGATCTGGCCTCTTGATCGTTGCGCATGGGTTCGGGTTTGCATCAGCGCCCGGCGGCGGTGCGATTGGGTTTCCGGGATTTTGCTTTATCGTGGGAAATCTCTAGGTTGGAGCCATGTCGCTGGCTGATTTCGTCGGACAAGAGCTCATCTCCGGCCTGGCGCGGCTCGACGCCTCGCATCTGATGGGTGCGTGGGAGGGCGGCAATCCCAGCGATGTTCGCCGGCGAGGCCGCTTCAGGCAGCTGCTATTCCGCGAGGACGACATGCACCGGCATCATGAGTTTTGCCAGCTGATGACCGGCCGTTGCTGCCTGAGCTTCAGACATAAGACGTCGGAACTTGAACCGGGCGACATGGTCGCGCTGGCGGGCGGCGTCCCACACGCCGAGACCGTCTGCAAGAGCACCGTCGGCTATCGGCTGGCCTGGTGGGTCCTCAGCGACGACGACCCGATGCTCCAGGTGTGTCGGTATCGGAGCCGGAGGGGCTATGACGTGGAATATGTGATCAGGCTGACATCGCTTAGCAGCTACGGGAAGGAGCGCCTTGACGTCCTTCGCGAACTGGCGGCCAGCTCCCTTCGAGAGAGACCCGCTGTCGAAATCCTGCGCGAGGCGATGCTGTCACTGGCGGTCGAGCTTTACCGGCAAATCCTGAAGGGGGGAGAGACTCCGTTGGACGCCCGAGCCGAGCTGGCGCGCAAGATCACGGATTTTGTGCGGGCCCGTTCGGGACAGCCTCTGGCTCTTGCGGACGTGGCGAAGGCGATTCACATGTCGCCCAACTACCTGACGTCACTGTACCATTCCCAGACGGGAGTGTCCCTCGGGCGATTCATAAAGGCCGAGCGGATCGTGCTGGCGCAGCGCATGCTTCGCCAGCACGACTCAAGCGTGAAATCGGTCGGCCTTGGGCTCGGCTTCTCGGACCCTTTCACGTTCAGCCGCGCATTCAAGCGTGTCACCGGCACTGCGCCCCGCGCATGGAAACGGGCGAATGGCCCTAGCAACCGATCGGGCTCCTGACGCTGTTTCTTCTCGCCGTCAGGACGGCCTGCTCACGGAACGTTCCGGCAATCCCCGGCTGTGCACCCGCGCAATTAACCGCCCGGAAAAGCTTGGTGCGCCGTCAATCGGGAAGCGGGCGGCCTATGGTCTCGGGCAAGAACCAGATGGCAATCGTTCCTATGACGTAGATGTACGCCACCGTCTCGCCCGCGTGCGCATAGCTGTCGCCGAACCACGCCATGAGGGTCCCCATCTTCCAGGTGCAGACGGCGGTAAGGATGCGGCCGAAGTTGTAGCAGACTCCCTGGCCAGTCGCGCGCACGCGGGTCGGATAGAGCTCCGGCAGGTATTGGGGCAACCAGCCGTAGAATGATGCCGTGAAAAACCCCGCCAGCGAAGCGACGGCGAGAAACGACGGGCTATAGGAATGGAACACCCTGAAAAGGACGCTGCATGTCAGGAACGATCCAAGGCAAAGGCCGAGGTAGACGGGTCTCCGTCCTATTGTCTTGCCTAGCAGGGGAGCGACCATCGCGCCCAACGCGGCGCCTATGGAGATGGCGAGCAGGCAGTAGGCCTTCACACGAGGCTGGCTTCCACCGGTCATTTGATCCGCCCAGAGCGGGATCCAAAGGACAATCCCCCAAGTGACGATCAAGGGAATGGACGCTATGAGGATTCCGAGGAGCGTGTTTCGGATCAGCTTTGGGCCGAAGACCTCCCTCACTGGCCGGGCCCTTCCCGCGCCAATGACGGACTGCTTCCACCGCTCGGATTCCGGGACAAACCAGATGATCGCGAGCGCAAGAAGGGCGGGCGAGGAACCGACGAGCATGACCCAGCGCCAGGAATGCACCGTGGTCTGGAAAAAGACTCCAATGACGGCGATCAGGGCGAATCCCATGTTCGACGACATTCCGATAAGCCCGGCCATGAGCGGCCGCTTTGCCTCCGGCCACGCCTCCATCACCAGCGCAACGCCCAGCGACCACTCCCCACCCATGCCCAGGGCCGAGATGAACCGAAGGGAGGCGAGATCGAAGGGACCCCTCGCGAAGTATTTCAGCCCGGTAAACACAGAATACACGAGAACGCTCAGCGTCATGGCGCGAACGCGCCCGATCCGGTCCCCGAGCCACCCAAAAGCTAGCCCGCCGGCGGCAGCACCCACCAGAAACGAGGCGGTGATGATACCCATCCAATGCTGAATGAACTGTTCGCTGACGGCGCCGGTTGCCATCTGGAACTCCTGGAGCGCCGGACGGGCGACGAGTGGAAAGATACCCATCTCAAGGCCGTCGAACATCCAGCCCAGAAAGGCCGCCGACAGGGTGGCGAACATCGCGAATCTGATGCTCTTTTGGGTCTGCGTCATGAATCGAGCATCCCGGGCTCAAGCTTGCCTAGAAATGCCATGTGAAGGCGGCAGCTCAGGGCCGGCGCGACGCGCCCAATCCGGCCGACGCCGATCGCCCGACGATCGAAAGGGACCCGAGTCGAAGCACGAAAGATTCCACGAGGATTGGCTTCTTGGGCGGCGGAAATTGTAGCGGTAAATAGCGAGCTAACTTGGGGCAGTGGCAAGAAGAAAGCTTCTTCCTGATCCAGCGGCACGTTACTTCCGCGAAACAATTCTGGCAAAACGCGCGGCTCCTTCTTGAGCACGCGACGGCGCGAGACCGAGGAAGGGCTTTCTGTTTGACCGCTGGAAGTCATCGAACAATGTGTGTAAGGCCGTCCCCGTGGGCCAGATCGGTGCTGGACCGCGGCAGTTTCAGAACCCCATGGCGGCGTTCGATGGCAGTCTCAAATGCCCAATAATGGAAATCATGAACACGCGATTTCGACTTCGTAGCGTGGCTGCCGTGTCGATGCTTGCGATAGGGTCCGTTTGGCCGATCGCGGGATCGCGATGCTCGGCGGCCGACGAGGCCTCGCTGCAGGCACGGCCGCTGACGGCGCTTCGGCGCGACCAGCTTCCCCGAAAGGTCCTGGTGGGCACCGAGATCACCGGCTATGACGTGATTGAAAAGTTTTCGCTGGAGAAGCGGTTCCAGCGCATGGACGAATACGTCGACGCGATGGAAGCGCAGGCCAGGATAAAGTACCCCGGCAGGCGCTTGGACCTTGTGGTGTTTTCCGAATATTTCATGGCCCGGGGTGCCGGCACCCTGGCGCAGAACGCCATCCACCTAGATGAGGTCGTGCCTCGTATAGCGGCGTGCGCGAAACGCCATGACTGCTATCTCGTCGTGCCCCTGGTCCTGAAGGAGGACAATCCGCCCGATCGTTATTCGAACGCTGCCTTGCTGATGGGTCGGGACGGGCGCATCGCGGGCATCTATAGGAAGGTGCATCCCTGCACCGACCTCAAATACCTCCTGTTGGAGGGTGGCATGACGCCGGGCAGCGACTTCCCGGTGTTCAGCTGCGATTTCGGGCGAGTGGGCATACAGATTTGCTACGACGTCTTCTACCCTGACGGGTGGGAGGCGCTTGCGAAGCAGGGAGCGGAGATCGTCGCGCTGCCATCAGAGACGCCGCAAACCGCCCGCCCGTCGATGTATGCGCTGCAGCATCGCTACTATGTGGTGAGCGCCACACCCAGGGATCACGCTGCGGTTTACAACCCGCTCGGCATGATCGATGCCCAGGCAACCCAGGAGGGCGTCTTGGTTCACCAGATCGACCTGTCCTATGCCATAACGGGATGGGAGGATGGGCTGGATGGCGGCGAATCCCTGAAGCGCGCATTCGGAGACAAGGTGGGATTCACGTATTACCAGGGTGAGGATGCCGGAATTTTCTGGTCCAACGACCCGAGGATCTCGATCGGGCAGATGTTAAGAAGCTTCGGGTACCCAGAGCCGAAGGATGACGCCGAGCGGGCGCGGCTGTTGCAGGACAAGGTCCGGGGTGGCCTGCCGACGCTCCCGTGATCAGCTCGACCCTATTGCGGCCTTAGGAAGCGATTTGGCGCAGCCCGGCGGCATATTCATGAAGGCAACACGCCCCGCAGACATTCCCGTCCTGTCGCGGCGCGAATTCGTGCGCGCCTCATTCCTTGCCGCATCCGGCGTCGCGCTTGGCCTCAATGCGGCTGGGAGCGACAAGCAGGCGCTGCCTCGCCCGATCATAGGCTTTTCGAAGCCCTTCCAATCCATGGGCGCGGTGGACATGGCCGCGTTTGTCGAGGAGGTCGGCTGGAGCGGCATAGAATGCCCGGTGCGCACCCAAGGACAGATCGAGCCTGAAAGGGTGGGCGAGGAGCTCCCCCGACTGGCGGAGGCGTTTCGAAGGAGGGGTCTTGATATTCCCATAGTGGTGACGGGGATCACATCGATTCATGAGGCGCATGCCGAGGAGGTGCTGCGCGTGGCCGCGAAACTTGGGGTGAGGAAGTTCAGATTGGGCGCCTTCATGTACACTCATGACCGCCCGTTGGAGCAGCAACTCGACGGCTTCGGTCATGATCTTAGGGAGATCGGTGAAGCCTGCGGCGAACTGGGAATTCAGGCAGCGGTGCAGAATCATTCCGGTTCTGACCGATTCGGCGCCGCTGTATGGGATCTCGTCGGCGTCTTGAAGGATTTTCGCGTCAAGAATGTCGGAATCTGCTTCGACATTGCGCACGCCACCATAGAAGGAGGCCTGTCTTGGCCGATCCAGGCGCGCCTGGCGGAGCCGTTTCGCACCGCTGTCTATATTAAGGATTTCACATGGTCGAAGGGACCGAGCGGATGGCAGCCCAATTGGTGCCTGCTGGGCGAGGGAATGGTCGACCGGTCGTATCTCTCCGGGCTGAAACGCTCCGGGTACTCAGGAACGATTTGCCAGCACCAGGAATACCCGATGGGCGATCGCGCGGACATGGCTGCCCACATAAAGCGTGACCTTGAGGTTCTCAGAAGGTGGCTCGGTTGACCCCCAACCAAGGCGGCCGGACCCGGGCGTGCCGGCAACCGTCTCTGGGTCCGCGGGGCTACGCTTCGAGAGGTTGTTCGCCTAGGGGTATACCTCGAGAAACCCGAAGGCGTGAAGCCAGTTTATGCAGAGCTGGGTCCAGCTCGCGGGAAGTCTCCCGTCTTGGCGGACGCCGAAATCGTGCTCGCCCTTCGCAAATACGTGCAGCTCCACGGGAACCTTGGCCCTCTTTAGGGCAAGGTACATGATCACGCTCTGATCCGAGGGGCTCATCGTGTCGTCCGTGGCGTGGACCAGCATGACGGGGGGCGTGTCCTGCGGAATATGTATGCTTGGCAGGATCTCATCCCTTTCCTTGAGCTTCAAGAAACCGGAGTAGCAAAGAATCGCAAAGTCGGGCCGGCTGCTTGAGTCATCGATGGCATCGATCCGCTCATATGTCCGTCTCGCGAATCCCGTGGCCGTTTCAAGCGCAAGATGGCCCCCGACCGAGAACCCTATGATCCCTATGCGCTTTGGGTTGATTCCCCATTCCGCGGCCCTGCTTCGAACCATGCTGACCGCCCGCTGGGCGTCCATTTGGGGCCCAATTGGAGTTTCGGACTCGGCAACGTTCGGGGGCCGAGGCACACGATACTTGAGGACAATGCCGGTCATCCCTTGGGAGTTGAGCCATGAGGCCACCTGTTCACCTTCACCTTCCCAGTAGAGATCCCAATATCCCCCACCCGGGCATATTACCATGGCCGTCCCGGTGTTGTTCCCCTGCGGGGGGAGGTAGACCGTGAGCGTGGGCTTGGTCACATTGGTGATCAGCACGTTGGTTCCATAGACGGGCGACGTGCGAACGAAGGTCTTTTCCGAGCCGCTGACCGGCAGATCGCCCGGCGGCTTCGCAGGCCAGAGATCAAGGACAATCGGGGGGGCTGCGGTTGCGCCGCAGGACGCGAACAGGGCGGCGATAAGATACGCGGTTGATGTGATCTTTTTCATTTTTGCTTCTTGTCGGAGGCGTCGCAGAACCCTTCGACCCCCGGGGCGCCATTTCAAGCCGCCCGCTCCGAACTCCGAGACTGAAAAACGCGGGGTGCAAAGCCAAACTTTATTGACCGGCGGCTATGCAGTTGACACGGGGGACTCAGGCCCATCCCGATCTCTCCATGACCCAGCCGCAGATCAGCGTGATCTCCGACGAGATTTCGCAGGACCCTGCCGCCGTCGTGCGTTTCGTGCGCGATTTCGGACTTGGTGGGTTTGAGCTTCGCAGCATGTTCGGACGGGCATTCAAGGATCTCACCAGCGGCGACGTCGCCGAGATTCGCGCCATCACGACCGGTGAGGGTTTGCGAATCCACGGATGTGCGACTCCCGTCTTCAAATGCGAGTTGGACGACAGCGCATCCGTCCTTGGGCATATTGAGATATTCAAGCGGAGCCTGCAGGTCGCGGGGGAGCTAGGATGTAACCTCGTTCGTGTATTCTCGTTCCTGCGGAGTTCCGAGGCCCTCTCGAAGCCGGTGGCCGACCGCATTGCATCTAACCTCACTCGGCTGGCGGATCTTTCGGCTGCGTCCGGCATTCGGCTCGGCATAGAGAATGAGAGCTCGTGCAGGGTCGCAACTGGAAGCGAGATGCTTCGCCTTGCAGAATCATTCAACCATCCCTCTGCGGGATGGATCTGGGACCCGTGCAACGCGCTCTACGTTCCGGGTGAAAAGGGATTCCCGACCGCTGCTTTCTCGAAGTTTTCAGGTCGCGTCATCCATGTTCACGTCAAGGACGCCGTCCGAACGCCCGGCGGGAGTTCGCTGGCGCGCCCGTCACCCGTCGGGGAGGGGGGCGTCGGCTGGATGCAGCATCTGGCTGAAATCCGCCGGTCGGGATATCAAGGGCTCCTTTCGCTGGAGACCCATTGGCGGAAGAAGGAGTTGGATAAGGAGCTCCTGCATCTCCCCGCCGGCGATGCGTTTTCGGCCGGGGGCGACGAGGCGAGCCGGATTTGCATGAGGCGGCTGCTCGAACTCTGGCAGGCGGCCGCGTGACCGGTCGGGAACCAGACACGCGGACCACTCCTCCCCGAACCGGGGCTAAATGCCGTCCGCTCCGCCGTTTGCCCTAAGAACGTCGGCCAGGGAGACCGGGACTCCGCCTCGGCGCTTGCTCTCATCTGCCGCCTCCATGAAGGTCAGGACCTCAATTGTTTCCGCGTGGGAGACGGGCACGATGCCCGTGCGGAAAAACTGAAGGATCTCGGTAACGAGGCCCTCATATCCTTCCGCCTGTTCGCCGACGACAACGGCTTCAGAGCCGAATTCAGTTACCCCGAACGCGTATTGCGTATTGCGGTTGCCCCGCACGGTGGCCACCCGGCCGTCATGCCACACGCCCGTGACAACATCCGTATCCGCAGTGTGAACGCGCACGACCGTTTCGCAGCCCGTGCCCATAAGGGCGTAGCATTTTTCAACCGCATGGATGCCGTACCAATAAAGATCGGGATGATGCGGCTCGATCAGAGCGGGGCCAAACGTCGACACTCCATTAAGGTGCCCGATTTTCGCTTGTTTCAGCTTTGGGACGTCTGAAGTGAAGCGCTCTGCCGACGCGCTGAAGCATGGCGTGTGGAGCCGCTGCGCAAGGCGGAAGATCTCGACGGCGTCACGAAGGCTGCCGGCCAGGGGTTTGTCGATAAAGACCGGCTTGCGGAAGGGGAATATCCTCCGGGCTTCTTCCAGGTGCGTTCTGCCGTCGAGGCTTAACACCATGACGGCGTCAACGTCCTTCATCACGCTCTCGATTGAATCGCAGAGCGTCACGCCGTACGTCCCGCTCATCTCTGCCGTGAAGCCGTCAACCCGGCTGGCGCTGGCCTCGATGTCGGGGCTTCCGCCTTTCCAGGCCCTGGTGACCAGCCCTCCGGGAATGTGCTTAGGATTGCCGGGCTCATTCAGGAGCTTCGCGAATGCGACCGTGTGCGAAGTGTCGAGGCCGATGAAACCAATACGCATATCGGCGGCCCCTGCTCCCGCGATACAGGAGAACAGAGGCAGGAATCGGATGTACCTGATCAATTGGCCGAGCATGTGTCGGTGTATTATTGCCACCACGCCTGAATCCACACAAGGCCCAACGCCCCGGTCGCCATGGCGACGGAACCGAGGGCCGTCCGGTCCGTCGGTGCGCTCGGCGCATTTGAGCTGTCGGAATTTGCTAGCATCCCGATCATCAACAATTCTCACTTCAATCCGTTGAAGAGCCCCCAGAGAAAGATTGGTTTTGCAATCGTCGGCACCGGCACGATTGCCGCTTTTCACGCGCGAGGAATCGCGGCAACTCCCGGGACCGAACTGCGAGCGATTCACAACAAATCCGCATCGAAAGCCCTCGCCTTTGCCGCCGAATTCGGGGGGGAACCAATCAACGACCTCGGCGACCTGCTGAAACGCCCCGATGTGGACGCCGTCTGCGTCACCGTGCCAAGCGGGTGTCACGGCGAGGTCACGATCCGCGCCCTTGAGGCCGGAAAACACGTCCTATGTGAAAAACCGCTTGAGATCACAACGGAACGCATCGACGTGATGGCCGCAGCGGCAAAGAAGGCGGGCCGGATTCTCGCGGCGGTTTTTCAGAACCGCCTCGGAGCTGGAGCGCAGCATCTGAAAGGCGCGCTTGATTCGGGACGATTCGGTCGCCTCGCGATTTGCAGCGCGTACGTGAAATGGTGGCGCGCTCCGGAATATTTCAGTGGCTCGTCGTGGAAGGGAACACGCAGTCTCGACGGGGGCGGCGCGCTGATGAACCAGGCTATTCATGCGGTCGATCTTCTGCAGTGGCTGGCCGGAATGCCTGTAAGGGTCGGAGCACAGGTGCGGACTCGGGTGCACGCGATCGAGATGGAGGACACCGCGGTCGCGTGGCTCGAGTTCCAGACCGGCGCCCTCGGTGTCATTGAGGCCGCAACCTCATGTTACCCGGGTTCGCGGCTGAGGCTCGAGATAGCCGGAGAGCGGGGCACGGCGATCCTTGAGGACGACAGGATCGTCAGGTGGGATTTCGCGGACGTTCGGCCCGGGGACGAGGCGATCGGCCTTGGCAGTAGCTCCAGCATTGGCGGCGGGGCTTCCGATCCCAAGGCGATCGGCCAGGAGGGGCACCGCCTGCTGATTGCCGACTTCGCTGATTCCATCCGCACTGGTCGCCCGCCGCTGATCGATGCCTGCGAGGCTAGGAACGCGGTTGCGATTATCGAGGCTATCTACCGTTCGGCACGGACGGGTTCGGCTGTTGCTCTGGGTGAGCAGAGCGCTTAAGGACCAATACCCGCGGGCGTTTCGCTCCTTAGCACAAGAGATCGTTGCTTTCGTCATGCGATGACAGTCGACGGATGGGACTTCGATTGTATTTTTGGAAGCTAAGGGGCGAATCGTCGCGAATCGGCGGGTCGAATCTCTATTCTATGATCGGCACAAAAAAGACGGATATTCGCATCCAAAATGTCCGGACGGCCCGGGTTAAATATCGGTATCGCACGCCGATGAAATTTGGAGGCAGGACGGTCACGGAATGCTATTTGCTCAATGTTGAGTGTGACGTTGCGACGCGCGATGGACGGATGACTCGGGGATTCGGATCCATGCCGCTGTCAAATACTTGGGCCTACCCATCGGCGGACATGGACTATGATCAGACACTTGCTGCGATGACAAACCTCGCCGACCGTTGCGCGAGGATCTGCGAGGGGTACACGGAATTTGGGCACCCCGTAGAGATTGGTATGGAGCTTGAGGAGCAGTTCCTCGGGGCCGCGCTTGGGCTCAGCAAGGAACTGGCACTGGCGCAGGCGATTCCAAAGTTGGCGACCCTGGTCACCGGAAGCGCATTTGATGCGGCGATTCACGACGGATTCGGCAAGGCCCACGGCTTGAATTGCTACCATGCCTACGGCCATGACTTCATGAGCTACGATCTAGGGGCCTATATGGGCCCCGGTTTCAATGGCGCCTGGCTAGAGCAGTATGTGAGCAGAGAACCTGTCGCACGGCTGCCCCTGTATCATCTGGTCGGGGCGCTTGATCCTCTAACGCCGGCAGATGTGGCGAAGCCAATTGGAGACGGGTTACCCGAAACCCTCTCCGAATGGATAAGGCGCGATGGTCTGTCGCACCTTAAGATAAAGCTGAACGGGGACGATCCGTCTTGGGACCTTGAGCGAATCGTAGCCGTGGACCGGATAGCCGAAGACACTGTCGAAGGCGTGCAGTGGCGTTACTCCCTCGATTTCAATGAGCGGTGCCGAGATGTGGATTACCTCATTGAATTGCTTAACAAACTGCGCGAGCGATCACCGCTCGGTTTCGATCGAGTCCAGTACGTGGAGCAGCCGACAGCCCGCGATCTGAGGGCCAATCCGCAAAACCGCATGCACGCGGCCGCGAAACTGAAGCCCGTCGTCATTGATGAATCGCTCACCGATTATGAAAGCCTTATTCTCGCCAGGGAGATGGGCTACACGGGCGTGGCGCTTAAGGCATGCAAGGGGCAAAGCCAGTCGCTCCTGTTGGCGGCGGCCGCGCGACGACTCGACCTTTTCCTCTGCGTTCAGGATCTCACTTGTCCTGGCGCTTCGCTCATCCAATCCGCGAGCTTGGCGGCTCACATTCCCGGCGTCTCGGGCATAGAGGCGAATTCGAGGCAGTATTGCCCGGTGGCCAACCTTGGATGGGAGGATCGATTTCCCGGTGTATTCCGTGTTCATGACGGCGAGATGGACACGTCGGGCCTTCACGGCCTGGGAATCGGCGCCGTCTGATGCGGCCCTTCTTCGGCGCATGCGGGGGAGAATTCCCGTTGTATTCGAAGGGAGTTACCCAGTACCGTTGTCGTATGAGAATCATGGGAGGAATGCTCTCCGGTATTCTAGCGGGCGCTGCGTTCGCATTGCCCTTGCGCGCTCAGGAGCAACCCGATTTCGATGTGGCGGAACACTATACCAAGTACGAGTACCGCATTCCTGTGCGGGACGGCGTTCGCCTGTTCACCTGCGTCTACGTGCCCAAGGACGGGTCAAAGGCATATCCGTTCCTGATCACGCGCACCCCCTACAGCGCCGGGCGTTACGGGGAGGACCATTACCCCTCGAGCCTGGGACCCTCGCGAGAATTCGAAGAGGCGGGCTATATTTTCGTCACGCAGGACGTGCGGGGCCGCTACCAATCCGAAGGGGCCTTCGACATTGAGAGCCCGCACGTTGACAGTCCGTCGGGCCTGCAGACGGACGAAAGCACGGATATGTACGATACCGTGGAGTGGCTGCTCCACAACGTGCCAAATAACAACGGCCGCGTCGGAATTTATGGGATTTCCTACAACGGCTTCTATGCATCGTCGTCGATCATCGACTCCCATCCCGCGATCAAGGCGTGCTCGCCCCAGGCCCCGGTCACGGATTTTTACATGAATGACGACTGGTATCACAATGGCGCATTCATGCTGGATGCCGCCTTCGACTTTTTCACCTACTTCAAGAAACAGGCCAATCCCGTCCAGCCGCCAAAATCGTCGGACCCCTTCGTCTACGACACCACGGACTCATATGACTTCTTTCTGCGAGCTGGGTCGCTTTCGGACATTGACGAACATTACCTGAAGCACGCCTTCCCCTATTTTACCGCACTGCTCGAGCACACGACCTACGATGCCTTCTGGCGGGCGCGAGACATCTCGCGCCACTTGCACAATATTCATTGCGCGGTCCTGAATGTGGGCGGGCTGTTCGATGCCGAGGACATTTCGGGTCCGGTAAAGACCTTTGATGCCATTGCGCGCATGAATCCGGAAGTGCCCGACCTGCTTGTGGAGGGTCCCTGGGTCCATGGGGGCTGGGCCGAGCGTCCCGGGGCCAGCATTGGAAACGTCCAATTCGCGTCCAAGACGGCGGCTTTTTTCCGGACGCACATCCAGTTCCCCTTTTTCGAGCAGTACCTCAAGGACGCCGGCGACGCGCATCTGCCCAAGGCGTACGTTTTTGAGACCGGAACCAACATCTGGCGGAAATATTCAAGCTGGCCGCCGACCAACGTTCAGTGGCGAACGCTTTATTTTCAGCGGCGTGGAGGCCTCTCATTTCAGAAGCCCACGAAGACTGAGGGACCTGATTTTGACGAGTATGTCAGCGATCCGGAGCACCCCGTTCCACCCGTAGGGTACGCGTACGGTCCGGTTGAATTGACCGGTGGCGCTAAGGTGCCCAAGGAATACATGGTGTCGGACCAGCGCTTTGCCGCCAAGCGCCCGGATGTGCTTGTCTATCAGACGCAGCCGCTTGAAGGGGACATCACCGTTGTTGGGCCGGTTCAACCAAAGCTTTTTGTCAGCACCACGGGAACCGATTCCGACTGGGTGGTGAAGCTGATTGACGTTTATCCGGCGGACTATGGCGCAGGGGGTGCGCCAGGGGACAAATCGACCTCGGATGTCTCGGTGCCAGCGGCGTTGATGGGAGGGTATGAGCAGTTGGTTCGGGGCGAACCGATGCGAGGCAAGTTCCGCAACAGTTTCGAACATCCCGAGCCCTTCACGCCGGGCAAGATGGAGGAGGTCGACTTCTCCATGCCCGATATCAGCCACACCTTCCGCGCAGGGCATCGCATCATGGTTCAGGTGCAGAGCAGCTGGTTTCCGGTCACGGATCTCAATCCGCAGACGTTTACGGACATTCCCAAGGCAAAGCCCGAGCAGTTTCAGAAGGCGACCCAGCGGGTATACCACTCGGATGCTGCCCTGTCTGGGATCGTGATCGGGACCCTCGCTCCCAATTGAGCGGCTTCGCCGCCCATGGGCCCAGGGATCGGGAGGGCGCGGATTCGGGTTGGCGGTGGGTGAAGGCGCCGCACCCGCACGTCGCGAATGTCGGGTGCTGACAAGCAGGCGGATCCAGCCGGGGATGGCCCCAAGCTTTAGACCTGGTCCGGAATAATGTAGGGCGGCCGTTGGGTCTCCTTCAGCAGGTAGTTCACACGGTCCATCGTCGTTTCGGACCCGCCTTCGATGCTACTGACCCCGTCCTTCTCCTGGTCGAGCTGCAGCCAGGGCCCCAAGGTAAGCTGCTGCTTGCCCAAGTCGATGCTGTGCACTGCGAGGTGCTCTTGCATGCGATCGATCGATTCAAGCGCCAGCGCATTCCCACCGAGCGCTTGGCGCACGGCCTCTATGCCGGCCTGCTTCCCGGTCCGGTAGGAGATGTTGCCATAGAGACAGATTGCCGTTGAAGCGAACCCGACCGCGATCGGAGCCGTCAGGTCCCCGCTGTGGCGGCTTCGCACCGCGTCCACGAAATTTGCCATGTGCCCGGCGCCGCCGTCGCCATAGATCTTCTTGATCTGCCGATTCTGGTTGTCGTAAATCGCGCCGCCGGTGTTCCCCGCGTAATAGCCGCCCTCGCATTGAACGCAGACTCCTTCGTGCATGCCGCGGTACGCGTCCATGTAGTTGACGCCCGGCTTGGCTGGCAGGCCGCGGAGCTCGAAGAGGAGCGGGGGCGCATCCGGATACTCGAACACGGTCACCGAGGTGTTCGGCGTCTCGCCCACATCCGGATTCAAAAACCGCCCGCCGACGCACATGACGCGCCTTGGCGGTAGGTCGTAGTTGGCGAACCGCCGCGCCATGTCGAGTTCATGGATGCCAAGGTTAGGCAGGTCGCCGGTGCCCGGGTTCCACATGAACCGCCAGTCATAATGGAGCTGGTCGCGCTCAAGAGGCGACATGGCCATGGGTCCGCAATACATGTCATAGTCCAGCCAGTCGGGATACCAGGGCATCCGGCGACCGATGCTGGTACGGAGCGCGAAGTCGTGGGTGCGAATCCATTGGATCTTGCCCAAATGGCCCTCCTTTATGTACCGCACGGCGTCCTCCACGCCCGGGTCCGACCGGCGCTGCGTGCCCGCCTGAACGATGCGTCCGTACTTGGCGGTGGCCTCGACGATCTTTCGGGATTCCCACACGGTCCTCCCTATGGGCTTCTCGATGTACACGTCCTTGCCGGCCTGGCACGCCCAGACCGTGAGCAACCCGTGCCAGTGGTCCCCGACGGCGATCACGACGGCGTCGACATCGGCGCGTTCGAGCACCTTCCGGGAATCGGTGGTCGCGAAAACATCAATCTGCTTGGCCTTCAGCAAGCTCACCTCGCGGGCGAGAATCTTCGGATCAACGTCGCAGAGAGCGACGATGCGCACGCCCGGCATCCCCGCCAGCTGCTTCACGTGATCGGCACCCTTGTTGTTGAGGCCGATCACTGCCACGCCCACCGCGTCGTTGGCACCGATGGGCCGCGCCCAGGCGGGCACCGCTCCAACACGCGCGATGATGCCGGTGCCGATTGCGGCGGCTGTGTTGATAAGGAAGGCGCGGCGGCTCAACGCACCCGGTAAGGAGGTATTCTTTTTCATGGATCTCTATGGAGTTCGCGGCACGGCGGGTCTTTGCCAATTTAGGAACCTTGCAGGGGTGGGGGAATCCGGTCTGTAGACGCCGGTTGAACTCCGGAAATCCGAGGGAATCTTTGGAGTGGAATTGATTCTCGGCCGGATTTCAGGGAATCCCGCGGGATTCAACAGAGGAGTGACGAGCCAGATAACGGGGCGGTCATGCTGGCAGCAAGTCCTTTTGACGCCTTCGGAGCCTCGTTTGGCGCCCGGATTCCATACCGAAAGCGCCAGGCGCCAACGCGCACGAGTTGACAAAGTCCGAGGCCCAGGAATTGGCGACTCCGGTGCCTCGCTCTCACTTTAATTTGCCCGCCTTCCATCCTTCGGCGATCTGACTGCCCACCCAGAAACCCAGCGCCATGATCGTCAACGCCGGGTTGAAGCCGCCATTGGTGACATGCAGGCTGCCGTCGGCGATGAACAGGTTGTCGATATCGTGCACCTGGCCGGACCTGTTCGTGACCGAAATCCTTGGATCGGTACCCATGCGGCACGTGCCTGCCTGATGCTGGCCGCCCCTTGAAGCTGAGACCAACTCCGGAATGCTCGTCCAGGTCCGCACCGCGCCGGCCTCCTTCAGCCACTGATCCGCTTTTCCTGCGATGAAACGCCCAATCTCGACGTCATGAGGGTGTCGGTGGCCGCTAAGGCGAGCGACGGGGATTCCCCAATGGTCTCTTACGCTCGGGTCAATCTGCACGCGCAGGTCGAATACGGGCATCTCCTGTACGGATCCGTGGACAGCTATGGTACGCTTGAAATACCGCCTCTGGTAGTCCTTGTGCGCCTTCCCCCACCGCGGCTCGCCGGGAGCGTGCTCTTCGGAGAAGGCGTAGGGCGGACGGAAGAACTGGTTGCACAGCACGGAGCCGCCCCTGAGACCGGCGTTGCCATGACTGAAATCGCAGATTCCCACGGTCGTGCCTGGGCCAGCGTCATCATAGATCTCCTCCTCGAATTCCCCGGTAGCGCCGGAGTAGGCATGGCTCTGGAGGTTGCGGCCCACCCAATCGTACCTGTTGCCCGCGCCATTGGGGAACAGCCGCGACTTCGAGTTGAGCAGGAGCCGCGCGGTCTCGATTGCGCCACCGGACAAGACGACGAGATCGGCGGTCTGGTACAGCGCGCGGTCGTTCGCGTCGAAATACCTGACGCCGCGGACCAAACCGCGGTCGTCAACGACTACTTCGCTGACGATCGAGTGGGTGCGCAGCTCGCAGTTGCCCGTGGCCAGAGCCCTCGGGATGACCGTATTATGTGAGCCATTCTTCGCGTTGTTCGGGCAGGCGTAGCCAATGCAGTTGCGATTGCGGACGCATGCGTTTCGGCCGCCATAGGCCACCGAGTTGCGCAGCATCGGGATCGGAAAGGGATGGAATCCAAGGCGCTTTGCCGCGGCGTCGAGCATGCGGCCTTCGCGGTTGAGGGGGAAGGGCGGCATCGGATAAGGCCGGCGTCGGGGCGGCGTGAAGGGATTCGTGCTCATGTCGCCGGAAACGCCCACTTCCCATTCGGCCTTCTCGTAAAAGGGCTCGAGGTCGCCGTAGGATATCGGCCAGTCCTCCAGCGTTGAACCTTCCGGCGCTCCGTAGGTCGTGCGCATCCGGAAGTCCTGCTCCATATAGCGCCATGCCAGCGCGCCATAGCTGACGGTGCCGGAGCCGACGCAGGCGGCGTTGTTGCCATACCGGTAGTCGTTTGGCGCGACGGTGACCCAACTGCCCCCGTCCTCGGCAACTCGCGGATGGCGTTCATCGGGCCCATAGGCGTTTCCGAGCACCGTCGTACGCTGGTTTATGAGCTCATCCTGGCCGTATGTTTCAAAGCTTATCCAGCCGCCGCGCTCGATCACGACCACCGAGAGGCCAGCCTCGCTGAGTTCCTTGGCCACAACACCGCCGCCCGCGCCGGCGCCAACCACAACGGCATTGACGTGCGTCAAGGCCATAGTGGCGACCCAGGATGGACGTTTCGGCCGGCGAGAACCTGACAATCGATGCAAAGCATCCGGAAGCTGTCATAGCTGCGGTCGCCCCGCCGTTCGCCATCGGCACGTCTTGCTTCGGATCTCATGGGGTCGGTCTTCAATTCCTATGATGCTACGGCTGAGTTCGCGGGGGGTTTTCGAAGCAGGATCGTCTTGCTGGACGGAAATATATTCCGACGAGCGAAGCGTAGCTCCGTGACAATTGCCAGAAATGGCGCATATCTTGCGAAGCTCCGTGAATTGTGTAACCACATGGCTATTAGTATGATTATGTTGCCATCCATAAGGTTGGCGGACCGCGGGGCGCCGATGCCGCCCAGTTTTGGAATGCGACGTTGTCTGCTGCCGTCCTGCCTGGCGGGGGGCCAGGTTCTCGAATCGGCATGCAATCCGGTCGCCGTCGGGCGTCTAGGACGGACTCCCTGCGACGAAAGTTTGCGACATCACCGCGCTCGCAGAGGGTCGTCGTCTGTCACCTTACCTTATGCCGGGAAACGCCTGCGCCAGGGGCCAGAGGGCGATCCGTGAACGCCCTGCACGGTGGGCAACCCCGGCGCGAAGGCGCTCTTCGTCAAGGCGTACTTGCGAAGACGCCCATTTGGACAGAGCCTTTGGGCGGTGCGCAGTCCCTCACATATCTGCATCTTTCAGGGAATGAAAGGCGCACACAATAGGGGCGGTCTCAGTTACTTGGTAGCGGTGATCGTCGTCTCCTTGCTTCTGCGATCCCAGTGCATGGAGGCCCAGAGCTGGAGTGGCATTCTCAATCCCGCACGGGCTGCAGATTGGTCCAGGGCGGGAATCCCAGGGGGCATTCCAGATCGGACAGCTATCTACAGGACGCTCGGGCCCGGCGTAACTGCCGAGCAGATCAACGATGCCATCGCGTCATGCCCGAATGGGCAGGTGGTCTTCCTGAGCCCGGGGACCTATAAGCTCGGAACAGGCATCGACTTCGCGAACCACTGCAACGTGACCCTGCGGGGCGCGGGCGCTGACCAAACATTCCTTGTGTTCACCGGGAGCGTGGAGCGCAGAGGCCAAAGCGCGGATATCTGCGTCGAGAATTTCGACGTGAAGATTCCGCAGGCCCAAGGCAAGCATTCGGGGGATTCGGCCAACACCGCCGACTGGACCGCCGGCTATTCGCAGGGCGCGACGGAGATAACCCTAAGCAACACGGCAAACCTCGTCGCGGGCAAGAGCGTCATCTGCCTCGACCAACTTGACGACTCCGACGCCGACACGGGTACCGTGTGGGTGAGCCAGAAACACAACGTTTCGGCCATCGAGGGCCCGGGCGGGGCGGGTCGCAAGGGGCGCGCCCAGATGCAGATGCCACTCGTAACCGACATCCGCGGGAACAAGGTAACCATTTCTCCGGGCCTCTACATGCCGAACTGGAGGATCGCGCAGAACCCAGGGGCCTGGTGGTCGGATGCGGTCGTCAGCGGCGACGGAATCGAGGACCTGTCGATTGACCACGCGGGCAGCGGCGCAAAGTCGGGAATAGAGCTTTACAACGCCTATCAGTGCTGGGTGAAGGGCGTCCGCGACATCAATTCCAACCGCAACCACGTCTGGTTCTTTCTGGCGACTCACAGCGTGGTTCGGGACAGCTATTTCTATGGGACCCAGAATTCGATCTATCTGAGTTACGGAGTCGAACTGTTCATGGGCTGTGACAATTTGGTAGAGAACAATATTTTTCAGCACATCGTTTCGCCCATGATCACGAATGGATGCGGCTCGGGAACTGTCTGGGGATACAACTACGCTGTGGACGACTACTACTCGGCTTCACGGTCGTGGCAGATGGCCGGCATCGCGCTGCATGCGGCAGGAACCGATATGATGCTCTATGAGGGCAATGACTGCACCGGGTTTCTCGGAGACTACATCCATGGAACTCACAACCTGACCACGGTCTTCCGCAACCAGCTCATCGGATGGGAGACCGGCATGGTCAAACAGACGATCCCGGTTCAACTCTACTGCTTCTCGCGCTATTTCAACTTCATAGGGAACGTCCTTGGGAAGCCGGGCTACCACAGGCGTTATGAGGACCTTCCCCCCAACGGTGCGGATGGCGACGTCTCAATCTTCACGCTAGGATGGTCGGGCAATGGGGGAGGCGTTTCAGTGCTGAAGAACGACCCAATTGCGGCCAGCACCGCGATGCGCTGGGGAAATTACGACACTGTTACCGGAGGTCCGCGGTGGGAGTCCTCAGAGGTGCCGAGCGGAATCGGCCAATTGGCCAATCAGGTGCCGGTTACCCACACACTTCCACCTTCATTCTATCTTTCGGCCAAGCCGAGTTGGTGGGGGTCTATGCCCTGGCCGGCAGTCGGGCCCGACGTTGCTGGGGGAACAGATCTTACGGGCCACGTATATGCCAATCCTGCGGAGGTATGTTACGACGCTTGCTCCAAGGACAACTCCTATCCCGAGGATATCTCCGGTAACCGAATCCTGGTCTTCAATGCCAGCAAGTACTACCCCTCGGGCACGTCTGCACCTTCGACGGTATCGACTTCTTCGGTGGCGCGCTGATTTTCTCGGACATGTCTCCGACCCTCTCCATGGACTCCGAGGTACACGGTGCATCCGACGACCTGACCGTTTCGTCTCTGAGGAGATATTGAACCCACAGGAACTGGACCAGATTGTCTTGTCAGGGAGTGGAGAACCCAAAGTACCAACCCACCTACCAACCTGAGTGGGGGTTTCAGTGGGTAATCACCCCTCACCACACTCAACCTGGATTCCGACTCCGGGTGTACGGGGCAATCCGAGTTTATGGAGGTCGTGCGTATTGTGAACGCACTCAACGAAAGAGATTCGTCTTCAACAAATCGATTACCTCGTCGCCGCGACCACTCAGCACCGCCTTGACCATGTAGAGCCCGAAACCGAGCGCCTGATCCGCCTTGAGGGACGGTGGCATCGAAAGCTCTTGGCGGTTGACGATTACGTCAATTAGGGCCGGCCCGTCATGCTGGAGCGTCCTCTTCAGGGCAGCGCGCAGCTCCTCGGGTTTCTCAACCCGCACGCCCAAGATGCCGGCTGCATCCGCCAGCCTGGCGAAATTGGGATTCACTAAGTCCGTCCCGAAGGGGACTAGCCCCGCCGCCTTCATCTCTAGCTCCACGAAGCCAAGGGAGCTGTTGTTAAACACTACCATTTTTACCGGTAGCTTGAGTTGCGGCAGCGTCAGGATGTCACCCAATAGCATGGCGAGCCCGCCATCGCCGGAGAGGGTGATCACTTGCCGCCCCGGAAACGCCAGCTGCGCCCCGATGGCCTGCGGCACGGAGGCCGCCATCGAACCGTGCGTGAACGAGCCTAGCAGCCGGCGTCGCCCGTTCATGTGGAGATAGCGAGACGCCCAGATGGTGGGGGTGCCGACGTCGCAGATGAAGACTGCATCGTCCGCGGCGATCTCGTCTAACACCCTGGCGACATACTGGGGGTGGATCGGCGTGTGACCCGGTTCGCCCACCGCGAGTTCATCGAGTGATTCGCGCGCTTTTTGGTAGTGATCAATACACGCATCGAGATGCATGCGCTGGGATTTTTCCTGCAGCAGCGGCTCCAGTGCGGCCAGAGTGTCTTTCACATTGCCAATCAAGCCCAAATCCACGCGGGTGCGCCGACCAATCTGTTCGCCGCGGCGGTCGACCTGGATGATCTTCGCCTCCTTGGGATAGAATTGCTGGTAGGGAAAATCGCTGCCGAGGATCAAGAGCACATCGCAGTTGATCATGGCGTGATAACCGGACGAAAACCCGATCAGACCCGTCATGCCGACATCGTAGGGATTGTCATACTCGATGAACTCTTTTCCACGCAGAGCGTGGACGATGGGTGCTTTCAGACGTGCAGCCAAGGCGAGCAGGCCCGCGTGAGCGCCCTCACAGCCGGCGCCTCCAAGGATGGTCACCTTCTGCGCGTGATTAAGCACAACGGCGGCCTGGCTCAGGGCGGAGTCGGTTGGGCGCTCAATAGAGGCGAGATCCAAAGTTCCGAGGGAGAGTGGCGCAGAGGAACACTCGCACAGGGCGACGTCGCCAGGCATGACGACAACGGCGACACCGCGTTTTGCCATCGCCGTGCGCAGCGCGATCCCGAGTATCCGTGGGATCTGGCTCGCATGGGAGATTAGTTCGCAGAAATGGCTACAATCTTTGAAGAGCTGTTCGGGGTGTGTCTCCTGAAAGAAGCCGCTGCCGATTTCCTGACTCGGAATCTGTGCCGCGATCGCCAGCACCGGAACGCGACTGCGGTGGCAATCGAACAGGCCGTTGATCAAATGCAGGTTTCCGGGACCACAGCTGCCGGCGCACACCGCGATCGTGCCGGTCAGATGGGCGTCCGCCCCGGCGGCAAACGCCGCCGCCTCCTCGTGCCGCATGGGGATCCACGAGATCGCATCATTGCGGCGAATCGCGTCTGTTAGCGCGTTCAGCGAATCCCCGGTCACGCCATAAACCCGTTTAACACCCGCGGCGATGAGTGTTTCGACGAATACCTCTGCCACATTTTTTGCCATGCCGAGCTTCTTCGAGTTGGTGGTTAGGTGCTGATTGGTGGACCCCAAAATCATCAATTCCGCATGGGACGATCTTCCATAGCAGACATCGGGAAAGCATTCCCTTTGTTTCTGGGCATGCCAGTGTGGGCCGGAAGGGCTAGGGCAGCCATGGGGTATTACCCGACGCCAACAGCAGCGGACGCCGGCCGAGTTGTCCTCGGCGAATCCGCGGTGGGACTATACCCCATAGCGAAGCCGCGCCAGGCGGCGCAAGCTGCATGCTACATCTGCGCAGATCGCGGCGCATAATCTTTTCAAGAATGCGGCGCAAAGAGGCCGGCAACGAACAAAGACGGAGAACCGATAGAAACTAGATTATGAAAGACAACGCGCATCCAGGTATCTTCATTAGTTCAGGTCTGACCTTGGCCCTGGCCCTGGCCGCTTGGATACCCGTCCAAGCGCAGTCTCCCGAGGCGCCGCCGGGTAAAATGAGCATGAAGGACCCAATGGTCGGAAGCGGCCAGTCCACGGCGGATTCGCAACTAAAACGGAACGAAAACGGAGTCGCCATGAGAGGATACGTCCAGGACCTCGAGAGCCTCGCGATCAAGAACAACGAGTTTCGTCGTGTGCTTTACACGGCCGATAATTGCCAGCTCGTGCTTATGGCGCTGAAGCCCAAGGAAGAGATCGGGGCAGAAGTCCACAAGCTCGACCAGTTCTTCCGCATCGAGGAAGGTTCCGGAGAGGTGGTGCTCGATGGCGTGCGGACAGCGATCCGCGCGGGATTCGCGGTAGTCGTCCCGGCCGGGACGACTCACAACATCATCAATACCGGAAATGTTTCATTGAAGCTCTACACGATCTATGCGCCCCCGAATCATCGGGACGGCGTCGTCCACCACACCCGCGCCGATGCGGAGGCCGACAACGAACACTTCGACGGAAAAACGACGAAATAGGGAGTCGACCACACGCCGAAGTGGGTCGGGGAGCGGGAGCGCCGGCTGGACGGGGGTGTCGACGTCCGGCTGAAACAAAAGGGGAAAACCATGACCACGATTATAATGAAAGATGGAACGCAGACCTATAATAAGGATTGGGGCGCCGGGCTGCCAGTGGTGAGATCCATTCAGGCGCACCCCACGGCCTCGTGGCCACGCGCAAAGACCGGCTCAATGCCGACCTGCAGGCATTCCTGAAGACCTGAGATCGCATCTCCATGAAAATGACCGGCTCCGATCCAACCGACGCGCATGCCATGCCCCGAGCAACCAAGTTCTCGGTGGCGGCAAACTACGATCCAGAACTGGTTCCGGCGCTCGCCGCCTACCCGGTGGATGAAATCTACGGCAAGCTTCCCAACGATGGTGTCAGCAGCGGTCGCCCTCGCTATCTGGCGACACCGCTTTCGGAAGAAGATCTGCAGAGCTACATTCGCCTGCTCGACCATCATGGCATTGCCTTCAACTATCTCCTGAACGGCGCCTGTTTCGGCAACCGCGAATGGACCCGGCCTTGGCAGAAACGGGTGACCGCTCTGCTGACCAAGCTCGGCGAACTCGGCGTGCGCCGGGTCACCGTGTCGACCCCGTTTTTGCTGGAGCTGGTCAAACGGCGTTTCCCCGAGTTCAAGGTCAGGGTCGGCATTTATGCCCAGGTGGACACACCCCGGCGCGCCCGCTTCTGGGAAGAACTCGGGGCGGATGCGATCGTGCTGGAGAGCTTCTCGATCAACCGTAACTTTCGCCGGCTGGCGGCCATCCGCCAGGCGGTCCGTTGCGATTTGGAACTAATCGCGAACCACGCCTGCCTCATGAACTGTCCGATGCAAACCTATCATCAGAACGGTTTCGCGCATGCGTCTGACGAGACTGGCACGCTCTTCATCGACTACTGCTTCCTGCGCTGTTCGCGGACGCGTCTCACGGATCCGTCGCAGTTCATCAAATCGGCTTGGATTCGCCCGGAGGACCTCGCCACTTATGAAGCGATGGGGTATACGACCTTCAAGCTCCTCGAACGGGGGATTCCATCGGTGGAACTACTGCGTCGCGTCAAAGCCTACAGCGAACGGCGGTTCGATGGAAATCTGGCGGAACTGCTGCTATCATATGGCTTCAAGCAAACGGTGCGCAGGGAATCGCTCTGGAGTCTGCGTCACTTCTGGAAACCGCAGCAGCTGAATCCGCTTCGACTCAAACCGCTGCGCGACCTCGCACGCCTGCAAGGATGGCAGTCGCCGCTGCCCGAGTGCCCGATTCGGGTGGATGCGCGGAAGATCCCGGACAATTTCCTGGACGGCTTTCGGAACCGTGAATGCGCCTCCATGGACTGCCAGGCTTGCGGCTACTGCGATCGGGTTGCCGCGCAGGCGGTTTCGGTCTCGCCCGAGTATCGCACCGAGGTGTTGAAAAAATATGGGGAAATGGACGAAGCCATGGCAACGGGAAGGCTCTGGGGTGTTTGACTCGCGCGTAACGGCCACGGAATTCCTGAACCGGCGATAGACTACGATCCGGCGTGGCCGCTGCCGCCTATTTTGCTGTTTCCGAAACCAACGATGAAAAACGGTTGACGCCAATCGACGGAGGGTTGACGGCGTGCAGGTCTCTGATGTTTGCGGAGCAAAATGGTCCTAGAAATTTGTCCAAGGGTCGTTGAGTCATTCGCCGACAGAGAGAACAGCTAGCCTCTGCATTCGATTTCGCGACACCAGTCACCATCAGGACTTTCAGTGCTCCGGTTGTCACTGACGACCCCGTGTTTCGTAAGTTACTAACAATCAAAATGGGGCGGCCAACGGGACTCGAACCCGCGACCCCAAGATTCACAATTTTGTGTTCTAGCGTATATCAATGGGTTAGCCTGTGCAATAGAGGCTCAAAGTGGCTTTAGCTCGAGTTTTTTATGGCAATTTATGGCATCGGCATTGCGAGGGTTTCTTGGGGCTTAGTCAGCCATTTGATGATTGATGTGGCACGCGCGGTTCGCATCTCTTGACAAAATGGAGATCTATAGAAATCTATATTCATGCCTACCGTCTCCTTTCACGCTCCAAGCTCGGTCGTTAAGCGCATTCAGGCGGCTTCGAAAAAACAGGGAGTTCCTGTTTCGAGATTCCTCCGCGCAGCTGCCGAAGATTCGGTGGAACGCGCGACCGCATCGTTCGGAACCTGGGCGGATAAGTACGCTGGCGTAGTCAGTTCGGGCCGTCGCGACCTCTCTCAGCGTGAAGGTTTCGGCTCCTAACTACCTCCTCGATGCGGGCCCACTTGTCGGGCTGCTCGACGCGGACGACCAATGGCACGAATGGAGCCGAAAGGCTCTCGGTGCTATTCCGGGTGCCCTGCGAACGACTGAGACTGCGGTAGCGGAAGCGTGCTATCATCTGCGAGACCTTTGGCCAGCGTTATCCGCGATTCTCAGGATGATTGATGCGGGCGCTTTAGTCTTGGAACCGTTGGTCCAATTGCGAGCTACTCGCATAGATCAATTATTGGCGGCTTATAGCCAAATGGATTTTGGGGACGCCACGCTAGTCGTGCTTTCTGAATGTTATCCGAAAGCGAGGCTCCTCACGCTCGATGTGCGGGATTTTACAATCTACCGGCGAGCGGACGGATCCCCAGTCCCGATCGTCGCGCCGGGCCTAGGTTGACTTCCTGTAGCTGAAATGGGGCGGCCAACGGGACTCGAACCCGCGACCCCAAGATCCACAATTTTGTGCCCCCGCTTTTGACAGCTACTTAGGGAGGCTAAAACGGCCATTTTCGGCCCTTCACTCGAACAAATCGCGGCAGCATTACGGCAGCACTTCTATTCATATTTCCGCGCTTTCTTAGGCCGGGTTTGCTGCACTGGAAGAACAACGAGTGGATCGAGTAACGAGAAGCGTTTTCGCAAATCTCGTGCGAATTCTTGTTGCAACACATTGCAACACATTTCAGGATTCTCATGTGCAAAAGTCGGTCACAACAAGCGTCCGCCTTCCCCGAGATCTTAAGCGAAGAATAGATAGAAGGGCTGTTTCGGCAGGTAGTGGCAGGAACAGAGTTATTATTGACGCCCTTGAGTCGTTCCTCCGGGAGGACGAGCAAGCTGTTTACGAAACAGAGGCCCGACGCCAGTCGCAGTTGGCGACGAAGCTCGATCGTCCGGATCCAGCTTGGGACGAGATGATTGAGAAAGATCTTCCCGGTCGATGATATTGGCGCGCGGGGATGTCGTTGCGGCTATCGTTCCGGGTGATTTCGGGAAGCCACGTCCAGTCGTGATAGTGCAAGCGGCGCCCTATCTCGAATCTCACGCTTCCATCACTGTTTGTCCGTTGACTACGCACCTGACAGGCCTACGCATGTTTCGTATCATGATTGCCCCAGACAAGAACAATGGCCTGAACGAGCCATCTGAAGTCATGGTGGATAAGGTGAGCTCACTGCGCAGGGAACGGATAGCAACGTCCATCGGCAAGTTGGGAGCATCCGATATGCGAGCGATCGACACCTCGTTGCGGGGGTGGCTTTCTTTGGGATAGCTCACGCGGTGAGCTGCAGCACCTTGCCCGTCAATTCCGCGAAGAGGGCTGTGAAACGGTGGCCGTGTTACCTTTGGGAGCTTGCGGCGATCTCCTGGGGTCTGATTCGGCGCGGGCGAGTAGGGATTTGAAACGCGGAGTGTTTCGTAATGGGTCAAAAAGGGGATTAAGGCGCAAATTCGCTGCGGTAATAGACTGACCCGATTCCAGCATGTCCATGGCCCCGTCTAATTGGCCTTCCTGGATTCTCAGCTCAAAAAGGTCCGGTTGCTTCCCCGAGAATTCTGCCGCGAGCTTCAGCGCCTTTTCGGCCTCAACATAATCCCCAAGATAGGCGAGTAACCTGCCCTTCCATTTTAGTAAACCCGCATCAGTGGGCTGATCGGTCAGGTTATGTTCGACCAGTTTTAGAGCCGTCTGCCATTCGAGGCGCGCAGCATCGTTCCGCCCCGCCATCAGCTGGGCGTTGCCATTGTAGGCTGCTATCGGTCCATCAAGACCGTTTGATTTAACCCAATCGCGCCCAAAACCCTTGCTGAAATTAAGCCACTCGTCAGGTTTTCTTTGCCAGATAAAGACGATGTAGGCAAGCGTCGCACCGAAATCCGTCTGCAAAACCGTTGCCGGAAGCTCGTCCATGGCTGCCCTCGCCGATGCGAGATCCCCACGCCAAAACAGGGAGAAAAACACTTTCAATCCGAGATTCCCCCAATATGGCTGAATGGCGAGGGAACGCTCGAGTGGTGTTGCAACTGCGTACCATGAGCCGACTTGGTATTCTATCCATCCAAGTTCGTTCCAGGCCGTTGCAGAAAATTGAGGATTATTGGCGAGCCTAGAGAACTCGGCCCGGGCCTCTTCTATGTGGCCTAAATTTCGCTGCAGAATCGCCAAGGCGAACAATGCTCGCGGCTCGTCCGGGTTCTCTCCAAGCAACTGATGAAGCAGCTTATTCGCCTCTGGGGCGAATGTCGAAACCTGTCCCATCCCGGTTCCGGCCGTCGCGCCGCGGACTAGATAGCAGGCTTGCGCGAGGCGCGCCTCATACGAGGAAGGCTCCAACTCGAGGGCACGCGCCGCGCATGAGCGGGCGGCGTCCCGGCGCCCTTTGCTGGTGTCAAAATTGTGATAGATATACCACGAATCGACTTGCGACCACGCAGCCCAGACCTCGGCGTTTGCCGGCTCGAGTTCGGCGGCTCGCTTGCAAAATCCATCCGCAATTTCTAGTTCCTCAGGGCCCAACTCAGTCTTGTTAAGTTGTTCCGAGACCTTTGCCACAAGCTGCTGCGCCTCTGAAGCCGGCGAGAAAACTTGAACCGCTTGCGACGGTTTCTCTCCCCTGCGCCACGGCTGCCAGATGACCAGGGCGAGACAAGTGATCACCCCGGCGACTGCCGGAAATACCCACGTGCGGGATGCTCTCGCCGTGCGCGGCCAGGGAGGGTTTGCCATTGCCGGGGATTGTCGGCCGGCCTCGCTTGGTGGTCCGGCCAAGAGCTTCTTAACACGCTCGCAAAAAGTCGGAGGAGTCTCACCTCCGGGCAACTTGGTCCATTGAGCAGCGAGGAAGGCATCAGGCACGAGGGCCCCCTGGTCACCTGTCCTATCCACGTTAACCGGCACAATAAAGGGCCGGCCCTTGGCGATAAGGAGCGAACGCTGCTCCGCGAGATGCCATTCAAGGCGGAAATAGCCTTCAGCCCTTTCCTGGGTGTGCACCGAAATGATCGGCATGAACAGGGCGCATTCCTTGATCTGTCTTCGGATGCTCTGGTCCCAAGCGTCCCCTCCGCGAAGTTCACTCTGGTCGAACCAGACCTCGACCCCGACAGCGCGAAGGGCCTCACAGATGCGCCTAGCGGCTTCGGCATCCTGTGAGGCATAGCTTAGGAAGACCGCACCTTTTGGGGTTGATAAGGTATCGGGCATCAAGTGGGGAGCACGAGGTAAGCTGGGGACGCTCAAATTCAAAAACAAGCCCTCACCGCAGGCTGGCAGGGCCTATTGCGGCGCCGAAAATCATTGCACTTTCCCGGCCTCTTTGGAGTAGACCCTATAAAATGGGGCGGCCAACGGGACTCGAACCCGCGACCCCAAGATCCACAATCTTGTGCTCTAACCAACTGAGCTATGACCGCCGTAAATCTGAGGAGGGTGGACTTTCCTGTGCGCTGAAACCCCTGTCAACCCGTTTCCCGGTTGAGTCCCGTAAACGGGCACATAAGCTCGTGAGGTGTCCTCGCAGCGACTGCGTCTGGTAACGTTCAACATCGCGCATGGGCGTGGGCTGGCCCCAATCCAGGGACTCACCTCGTCACGCAAGCTGCGCCTGAACCTGAGGCGAATTGCCGGCCTCCTGCGCGAGCTCCGGGCGGACCTGGTCGCCCTGCAGGAGGTGGACGAGTGCTCCGTCTGGGCCGGGAGCTTCGACCACCTGGACTACCTCCGTGTGCACGCCGGGTTCCGGCACGCCGCCTTCGGAATCAACAACAGGCGGTCGGGCCTGGTCAACCTCTGCTACGGGAACGCGATCCTGTCGCGCTTTCCGATAGCGGAGACGGAGACAATCGTGTTCGGGAAGCGGCGGCTCGGGGAAAAGGGATTCCTTTTCGCCGAGATCGACGTCGGGGGCCGGGTGGTCCCGATCGTGAACCTGCACCTTCACCACAGCTCGAGGCGCAAGAGGCTTCTGCAGCTGGACCTGCTCGTCCACTGGCTCCGGCAGAAGGAGCGGGAGAGGGGACCCGTGTGGGCCCTGCCGCCAATTGTCTGCGGCGACTTCAATGTGCCCAACACGAACAACGACGCGACGGCGGCGCTCCTGAGCCATCTGAACGACTACGGCGACTACAGCCTCCAACCGCTCCTCGGCCGGACGTTCCCGTCGCCGCTCCCGCGCCGCGCCCTCGACTTCGTCTTCATGCCGCCGGGCTGCCGGGCCGTGCGCAGCGAGGTCGTGCGCTCGTTCCTGTCGGACCACCGGCCCGTCCTTGTTGAGTTTTCAGTGGCGTGACGGGGCGAATTGCCTTTGAAAGAGCGTTCCATGTCACGGATCAAAGACGCCTTCGCACGCGCCGCCGCCCAGAACCGGGCGGCCTTCGTCTCGTACCTCTGCGCGGGGGATCCTGATTTTGAAACGTCGCTCGAAGCGTGCCGCGCCGTGGTGGCCGCCGGCGCCGACATTTTGGAGCTCGGGGTGCCTTTCTCGGATCCGCTGGCCGACGGCCTCACGAACCAGCTCGCCGCTCAGCGCGCGCTAGAGTCGGGGATGACCTCGGCGCGGGTGTTCGATCTCGTGAGGAGGATCCGCGAGTCGAGCGACATCCCGATCGTGTTCTACACGTACTACAACCTCGTGTTCTCGAACGGAGTCGAGCGCTACGTGAAGGAGGCGAGCGCGGCGGGCGTCGACGGACTCCTGCTCCTCGACCTACCTCCCGAGGAGGCGCAGGAGGCTGCGTCCGCCTGCGCCAGGCACGGCGTCGACACGGTCTGCATCGTCGCCCCGACGACGCCCGATGCGAGGCTCCCGAGGATAGCGGCCGCCGCGACCGGGTTCATCTATTACGTGTCCCGCGAGGGCGTCACGGGCGTCCGCGACCGGCTGGCGGGCGGCATCGCGGAGGCCGTTGCGCGGATCCGGTCGCATTCAAAGCTTCCCGTGGCCGTGGGCTTCGGGATATCGAGCCGGTCCCAGGTGGCCCAGGTCGCGGCGCTGGCGGACGGCGTCGTGGTCGGGAGCGCGCTCGTCAACGTGATCCGGGACGGCCTTGGTTCCCGCCAGGGGATAGGTCCGGCGCTGGCGGCGAAGGTGTCCGACCTTTCCGCGGGAACAAAAAGAAAATGACCCGCGTTCTTGTCATAGACGACGACCGGCTCCAGTACCGGCTGCTCCAGCAGCATTTCAGGAACTTCCGCAGGGGCACGTACGAGCTCGACTGGTCCGAGACCTACGAGGACGGCCTCGCGAGGCTGCTGACGGGCGCCTACGCGGTGTGCCTCCTCGACTACCGCCTCGGGCAGAGGGACGGCCTCCAGCTGATCCAGGAGGCCGCCCACAGCGGGTGCCGCACGCCGATAGTCTTCCTCACCGCCGAGTCGTCGGACAACATCGACATCCAGGCGATGGAGGCCGGGGCGCTCGACTACCTCGTCAAGGGCGAGATCTCGCCCCATTCCCTCGAACGGTCGCTCCGGTACGCGCTCAAGCTCGGCGACACCCTCGAGGCGCTGCGCCGCCTCGCCACCCGGGACGAGCTGACGGGCCTCCTCAACCGCAGGGAGTACGAGAGGATACTCGCCGAAGAGGAGGAGCGCTCCATGCGCTTCGGCAACCCGCTCGCGCTCGTGATCGTCGACCTCGACCGGTTCAAGTCCATAAACGACCTGCACGGCCACCCCGCCGGTGACGCGGTGCTCAAGGAGGCTGCGCACCGAATAGCGGGAGCCATCCGGACGGTCGACCGCGCCGCGCGCATCGGCGGCGAGGAGTTTGCGCTCATCCTCGTGCAGACGGACCGGGCCTCGGCGCTCGAGGTCGCGCGCCGCGCGATCGCCGCTGTGGCGTCGAAGCCAATCCCGGCGGGAGGCGGGCTCAGCGTGGCCGTGACCGCGAGCGCGGGCGTCGCCGAGCTTCCCGCGGATGCGGGCAGCGCCGGGGAGCTTTTCGCCGCGGCCGACAAGGCGCTCTATGCGGCGAAGGCGGGGGGGCGCGACAGGGCCGTGCCCGCATGGGAGGCGCGAGGCACGCCGTGAACCGCGGGGGAGAGCGTCCCCGTGTGCTGCACGTTCTCACGGGGTGCACGGCGGTCGGCAAGACCGAGTGGGCCCTTCAATGGGCGGAGGCCAACTCCGCCGAGATCATTTCCTGCGACTCGCTCCTCTTCTACAGGGGGATGGACATCGGGACGGCCAAGCCCACGCGCGCCGAGCGCGACCGCGTGCGCCACCACCTCATCGACATCCGGGAGGTCTCCGAGCCCATGAACGCGGCCGTCTACGCCCCGATGGCCCGAGCGGCCGCCGAGGAGGTCCTGTCGCGGGGCCATTCCGTGCTCGCGGTGGGCGGAAGCGGCTTCTATCTGCGGTCGTTCTTCGCGCCTGTGGCCGACGGTCTCGATGTCCCGCAGGAGGTTCGTGCCACGGTTGCCGGTCTGCTGGAGTCGCAGGGCCTGCCGGCCCTTGTCGCCGAGCTCGCGCGCCTCAACCCGGGCGGACCTCTTGGTATCGACACGGCGAATCCACGCCGGGTCGCGAGCGCGCTCGGTCGCTGCATGGCCTCCGGCCGCACGCTGGCGGAGCTCGCGGGCGAGTTTGCCCGCGCCGTGCCTGCGTTCGCGGGATGGCAGGTCAGGCTCGCACGCCTTGAGCGGTCGGGAGCCGACCTGGAGGCACGGATTTCCGGCCGGGTCGACTCGATGCTCGCGCTCGGCCTCGTCGACGAGGTGAGGCGCCTCCTGGGCGCCGGCCTGCGCTCGAACCCCAGCGCGACGCGGGCGATCGGCTACCGCGAGACGATCGACGTGATTGAAGGGCGGGCGCCCGTGGCCGGCCTGGCCGGGGCGATCGCCAAGGACACGCGCTCGCTCGTCAAGAAGCAGCGGACCTGGTTCCGCACCCAGCTGCCGCCGCACGCCGTCCACGACGCCTCCCTTCTCCGCGACCCTGCGGCCCTCTTCCTAGGGTGAGGGGCGCCGCCGCTGGTAGACGTCCTTGTAGTAGACCAGCGTGTCGCCGACCAGGTCGACAACGCCGCTGTCGGTCGTCGTGATGGACAAAAGCCCGTCGTGGCGGCCGATGCGATAGGTGTCCTTCGAGTCGTTTATCGGCCCCTTTGCGCCGATCTCGTAAAAGCGCACCTGCCCGGCTGTATCGATCTCGATCACCCGGTCCCCCGTCTTCGCGCCGGTCGCATACGTTCCGGCGAGGGTCGCCTCCTTGGCCTTGATCTCGTCGGCGTCGGTGAGGAGCTTGACCTCCACCTTCTTGTTGACGCTCTCGACGTAGAAGACCGAGTAGAGGATGTAGCCGTTCAGGATGAGGCCGAGCACCAGCATCGCGAAGGCGATGCCGCGGTGGGGGGCCGTCGGGGCCGGCAGCTCTTCCTCCTGGCCGAACGGGGTTGACATCTCGACGCGGTCAAGCCGCTGGAGGATGCCGGCCGCGGTCATCTCCACGGCGGGAGCCGCGTGGTTGCGGACGTCATAGACCTGGAGCCGCCCGCGGCTCATCCGCACGATCAGTTTCGCGCCGCGCCCGGTCACGATCACGTGGGGATCGTGAACCTCGTTGTCGGCGGGGTCGATCTCCGCAAACGCATCCAGGAGCGCCGCGAGCTCGGTCGACGTAAGGTCGCCGCGGTCCTTGGGCTCGGAGGCGGCGCTTGTCCTGCGCGCATCGGGCCCGAGATGAATTGTTGTGACCAGGTACATTTAGTGCTCCAACACAAACACTGGATAGTTGCGGTATCCGAGGAAAAAATTCCCCGTGTTCAGGTTGCCGTCGTCCAGCTTCTTGTCGATGTCGGAGAGCTGGTTGAAGTCCGAGGAGACGGGGTTGTTGGTGTTGGAGGAGATGATGATGACCGCAGCGTAGCGGCCGCCCCCTTGTGGGCTCTGCGTCGCGAACTGGTAGTTGCCCCCGATCGGCGTCGTGCGGGACCAGTTCGTGGCGCTCAGATAGCCGTCCATTCCGGCGGGGAACACGCCCGGCGCCGATCCCCCGGGAGGCCAGTCCCCGTGCTCCTGGGCGTAGGCCTGGAAGGCCCCGGAGTACACGCGCAGGTCGTTCATGACCGCGGCCGAGCGCGCGTTGATCGCGTTCTTCTTTAGCGCCGGCACCGCCGCTGCGGCCAGGATCCCGATGATCAGGACGACAACCGACAATTCGACGAGGCTGAATCCAGCCTCGCGGCCCGATCCGTCATTCAGGAAGGTTGATTCGGTAAAGCTGCAGCGAACTGCCCTCGAGGAAGCGCAGGTTCGCGATCGCCAAGAGCAGATTGACCTTCGCCTGCAACTCACTGACGCGGGCGGTTTCAAGAGTGTTCTGAGATTGCAGCACCAAGTAGCTTGTGGCAAGACCGGCGTCAAATTGCGCCTTCGTGAGCTCGTACGCCTTCACCGCGAAGCGGGTGTTCTCCGCGGATGAGTGGACGCTCTCGATGCTCGCCTGCACCGCACGGACGGCGGCCCGCACGTTGACCATCAGGTTCTGGTCGGCCTGGTCGTACGCGACCTCCTGGCTGCGGACCTGCGAGAGCGCCTGGTGGTAGAGGGCCTTGTTGGCGTGCATTCCCCACGGGATGCTCAGCGTGACGCCTGCGGTCCAATTGTACCCGTTCCACGCGCCGGTCAGCGACTGGTTGGCGTTAGCCGCGAACGAGCTGTACCCCACGCCCCCGTTGACGTTGAGCTCGGGCAGCGTGTTGCGCTTGGCCTTGAGTGCGGTCAGCTTGAACTGGTCGATCGTCGCCTGGGCGACGGCGAGATCCGGCCCGTTGTCCCTTGCAGTCTTGTAGGAGCGGTCGAAGGAGACGTCGGGCTCGCCGACGTCCGGGAATTCGATCGTGCCGACCGCCGACTTGAACTCGCGGTCGCCGAGCAGCTTCAGGAGGCCGTCCTCGCTGTTCTGGACCATTTGCTTGTCGAGGATCAGCTGGTTCTGGGCGGAGGCGACCCCCGCCTTGGCGTTCATGACGTCGAGGTCGGTCTGGGTCCCCGTCTGGCGCCGGATGGTGTTCTCGTCCAGAAGCTGCTGGGCCTGCTTCAGCTGCTCCTCCTGGACCTTGTACTGCTCGCGCTGGTAGAGGAGGTTGTAGTAGGTGGTCTCGACGTTGAGGACCATCGTGAGGATGGTGCTCTTGAAGGTGAGGTTCGAGATCTTCACGCCGAGCCGGGCGCTCTCGAGCGCGGCCCTGTTGTAGTCGGTTCCTGCGCCCTGGAGGAGCGGCTGCGCCACCGAGATCGACACCGAGCTCGCGTAGGCGGGGTTGAGCTCCCCGTAGCTGGGGTTGATGTCGCTTCTGAAAAGATTGTAGTCGGCAGAGATCGTGCCTCCCGTGATCAGCGTGTCGTTGACCGAAACCGTGGACGAGTCGTAGGCCGTGTAGGGCACCGTGAACGCGGCCTGGTTCGTCGCGCTCTGGGTCACCTGCCTGCTGGCCGTGAACCCGAAGGTCGGCTCAAACGCCGCCTTCTGCACCTCGACCGAGTCGACGGCCTCGAAGACACTGAAGTGCTGGATGCGAACGGTGAAGTTGCGGCCGAGGGCGAGGCCGACGCAGTTCTGGAGCGTCACCGCCCCCGACAGGTCGATGGCCGGCTCCGTCCCGCCGAAGGCCGCAGGGGCTGCGCTCTCGTCGGCCAGGACGGGAAAGGCGGAAGCGATACAGAGCAGGGCGAGGCCCGCAAGCACGGTGGGTCTGGGCATAGGTAAGGGGGGATGCGGCGTTTCCATATGAATCAACACGGCTATGCGCCTCAAAGTTACTCTTTTTCGACATGCGGCGCGCGGGAACGCCGGGACGGTCGAAAGCCACGGTTGAGCGGCGGCGGCCCCAAAGCGCCTATTTCACGTTTCGGTCCGTCCGCTTGAGTTCAGCGTCGACGACCTCGCGCATGATCGACGTCGCGTCGGCCCGTGCAAAGGTCTCGGCGAGCTGCGCCTTCACCTGCGCATAGAGTGGATTGGACTCGTTCGTGACCGGCGACTTCTTGTCCGCGGCATACACCAGCAAACCCCTGTCGGCCGTGGCCTCCATGTCCGAGACCTCGCCCTTGCCGAGGCGGTCAAGGATCCCAAACACCGTCTCGTCCACGTCCTTGGGCTGGTCGCGCAGCCGGAACGGAGGAAACGACTTGACGGTCACCTTGATCGACCCAGCCGCCTCCGCGGCGGCCTTGTCGATCGGTTCGCCGGCCTTGAGACGGCGCGCGATCCCGGCCTTCAAGGCCCGCCCGAACTCGACGAAGCGAATCCG
>Ga0265338_10000260_pt1 | contig 96243 bp, 90 predicted proteins | sample 42126metaG_FD_193579 | JGI IMG/M metagenome (GOLD analysis project Ga0265338, IMG submission 193579) | Rhizosphere microbial communities from Carex aquatilis grown in University of Washington, Seatle, WA, United States - 4-21-26 metaG | ecosystem: Host-associated > Plants > Roots > Rhizosphere...
TTTTCGGTGTATGCAACGAGCGATATCGGTCTGCGGCAGCTGTCGAGCGGCGAGAATAACTATTCCCCCTCCCTTTCTCTGCTTGTTTGTTCGGCAAATTACCGCTTCTCAGACATTGTCACTGGCGGGATTGCCCTTAACGGTTCGCGCCCGGTCTATTCACTTTCTTCTAACAGAACGATCCCGGACTCGCTGCTCGACAACCAATTGCATGCGGGAGTCTCTTTCAACGGAAATGTTTCGCTGTGGAGAGGTTCCGGTCTCTATGATTCGTACACTGTTCAACCGGCAGGGAAAGGGTTCAGCGCAGAGTATTCCAATTCATGCACCATGTTCTCCAACAACATCGCCATGTCGGGTCTGAACTTGCGGCTGCTGTATCTGACCGATCGAAGTTCCGTTACCACGATGCAGGGATACGGAATCAACATCCAACAAAATATCTTCGGAGCGGACCTGGGAGTGCGATACCAAGAGAACCATTCGGATATTCTGCAAATTAATACAACAAATATCACGAAAACGTTTGGCGTCGATTGTTCCGCATTTCTTACCGGTCAGTTAACTCTTATGGGAAGTTTTGATCTCCTGAGCGGTCTGGGATCAACGTCAAAGTCAATCTTCATCGAACTAAGCAGAAGGTTCTAATGGAATCGCTCTACACCTACCTGATCTTCTTCGTCCTTTTAGGTTTGCTCGCGGTGCCGTACTGGATTCGCGTAGCCAAACGCCAGCGAGAAGCACGGGAACAATTGAACAAGAATCAGCAGTCCGGACTTCTCACGCCCGTGACTTTGCACCCGCACATCGATAGTGCAAAGTGCATCGGCTGCGCAAGCTGCATAAAAGTCTGCCCAGAATCCGTCCTCGGGATCATCAACGGACGTGCAACGGTTGTCAGCGGATTACAATGCGTCGGTCATGCGTTATGCGCCGACGTCTGCCCCGTCGGAGCTATCACGATGGGGTTCGGTTCGCCGAAACAGGGGGAAGAGATACCATGGTATGACGATGATTTTCAAACCAATATTCCCGGAATATATATCACCGGAGAGCTGGGAGGAATCGGCCTGATCAAGAACGCCGTGGCACAATCGAAAAAAGCCGTTCAGCATATCATTGCGTCGAACTCCGGCGAGGGAAAGTGCACATACGATGTTGTGATCGCCGGGGCCGGTCCCGCCGGATTGACTGCAGCGCTCGCCGCGCACGCAAGTAAGCTGCGGTATCTCGTTCTCGAACAAGGCTCCATCGGCGGAACAATTTTTCACTACCCAAGACAAAAGCTCGTGCTGACGGCTCCGGTTGATCTGCCGTTGTACGGAAGATTAAAGGTTTCTGAAATCGCAAAAGAGGAATTGCTTGAGATTTGGTTGAAGATCGTCCAGGCCAACAATCTGAATATTCAAACGAACGCGAAACTGGAGTCAATCTCTGCGACGCCCGAAGGGTTCGACGTCGGCTACTCCGGATCGACCGTTACTGCGAAAAATGTGATCCTCGCGCTTGGACGGCGGGGGAGTCCGCGCAAGCTCGGCGTCCAGGGCGAGGAACAACCGAAGGTCGCCTATCAACTCATCGATGCAGAGGCGTATGTGCAGAAGAAAATTCTCATCGTCGGCGGCGGCGACAGCGCAATTGAAGCAGCAGTCGCTCTTTCGAGGCAAAAAGGGAACACCGTAACATTGAGCTACCGGAGAAGTGATTTCGTTCGGCTAAAAGAAAAGAACGAGAAGCAAATAAAAGATCTGATGCATGCGAAAAAGATTTCCGCGATCTTTAATTCGCAAGTGAAAGAAATCAAGACAGAGGCTGTCACATTGCAAGAAGATCCGGATCATATCCGCACCATCGCGAACGACTTTGTCTTTATCTTCGCCGGAGGGGAGATGCCCGTTGAGTTCCTGAAACGAGCCGGCGTCCGGTTGCGGACCGAGGAACATACAGAGCCGTCCGCAAGGGCTTAAGAGCTTCGGGAAAACCCCTTCACTTCTTCAATGCATTCGTGAGGGGGTCTCTCTCCCGCCGTGATCTGGGAATCGAACATTGGAAATTCCGGACTAGAAGGCGAAGCCATAAACTCAGGAGGCCAACTCCTTGAAAGCAAAATACGTCCACACAAACCTTATTGCGGAAGACTGGCGTGCTCTCGCAAGCTTCTACCAGAATGTCTTCGGCTGCGAGCCGGTCCCGCCGGAACGGCATTTCAAGGGCACGGAACTTGAACGCGGAACCGGGATTGCAGGCGCCGAATTGGACGGAGCTCACCTCCGTCTTCCGGGATACGACGGGCACGGGCCAACACTCGAAATTTTCCATTACAGCCCGGTCGAGCCCCGGCCGTCAGCAGCCGTGAATCGCCCGGGGTACGGGCATATTGCATTCGAAGTTGCCAGCGTCGAAAAAGCGCGTACGGCGGTGCTGGATGCGGGGGGAAAAAGCGTCGGCGAAATTGTGACGCTCCGGTTATCCACAGGAGCAGACGTAACATGGTGTTACGTCGCGGACCCCGAAGGCAACATCATCGAACTTCAATCGTGGTCGTAGGGAAATTCATTTCGGCAGGCAACAACAATGCCCGGCAGAACTTCGCCGGGCATCGTCGTTATAGACTCTTAGGACATGTCTCAATGTTCAATTCTTGCGCGTGTTTCCATACACTTCTATCTTGCCGGCGTGATCTTCAAGTGCGCAAAATCGCCTCCCGAATTGTCACCAACCCACATGCCGATCCTTCCATCCTTCACATCGCTCAACCGAGCAACTTCCAGGCTCGGTCTCGTTGCATTGTTCACAAAAACGCTCACCATTGAACCGCGCACAACGATACGCACATGGAACCATCCGTTCGGGTCCGGAGCGGGATTCAACAGCTGCTCGTAGACGCCGGGATGTTCAGCGCGTATTTTCTGCCACCCGTATGCCGGCGAGGCGATATACTGGATAGAATGAATTTTCTTGAGTGAATCGCCGGCTGTAAAGTTGAACGGGCGGAAATATACCGCTTCGTACTGCTCATCCCCAACTCCATGAAACGCAAGACCCACAAAGCTCTTCTGGAAGACATTTTCGCCCCGCACGTCGATGTCGATCGTGCCGTCGGAGAATTGATAATTGTCCAGCCATGCGATCCCCGCCCCTGCATTCCCGTCGAAATGAGCGATCTTCGTCCCTTCTTCGTTGAGAAGCCGCACATTTCGATTGACGACTGTCCAACCGCTGCTTCCGATGATCTTATCGAGGCTCGGCTCGAATGGGGCGTCGTTTGGCGTATCTGCAAGCAACGCTCCGCCAACATTCGCCAAGACGGCAAGCATTGCCGTCAAAAAGAATTTTTTCATGTATTCCTCCGATTGTTATGGTTTGATGGTAATAATTACTAGACTCCATCCCGCAAAAGTGATCAAGAGGATTCACCCTCCTCCGCGGAACCGCAGAGCCCGCAACGACCCGATTAGGCATAGCTTTTGCGCGGTCTGCAAGTGTTCGCTACCATTCCTGAGATGGCCTCCAGGTAGAACAGAACTTGAACGAAAAAGAAATACGGCATTGATGCCTACATATGGAGGTATACGGAATGAGAGATAGTTTTGTTCCATGCTCAGATATTATTTTTTGTAATAGGGCAATACTTCAATGTTGCTTAAGTGTTGTGAACCTTTTATCTTTTTAATTGATGATCAATAAAAGCGGCGAGTTGAACTGCCGAGAAAATACCGTACGCACAATACCATGGAGGATCGATGGGCAAATTCGGCATCACAACGATTGTATTCTTTTCAATGCTTGCACTGAAGAACCCTGCTTTGGGCGCGGGAAAGGATTCCGCGTCCGTGCAGTATGTCACGGTCGCAGAATTCGATTCAACACGCAATCCGGCGAAGGATGTTCAAGATGCCGTCGTGGAAGCAAAGAGAACCGGGAGAAGGATCCTGCTCGACGTCGGAGGGAACTGGTGCAAATGGTGCCACTACCTCGATAACTTCTGGGAGAAGAACAAAGACGCGGCCGATTTCCTTCACGAAAAATTCATCTACGTGAAAGTGAACTTCAGCAAAGGAAATGAGAACAGAGATTTTCTCTCTCAATACCCGAAGATTCCCGGCTATCCGCATTTCTTTGTGCTCAACACTGACGGCACGCTCCTTTGGTCGCAGGACACCAGCGAACTGGAGAAAGGCCAGGGACACGACCATGACAAAGTGCTTGCGTTCCTAAAGAAATGGGCGCCGTGAACAAATTGCCGAGGATGCGTGAATTCAGAAGCGGCATCCTCGGCAATTTAATTTGATAGACAAATCTTCACGTTCCCTCGAACCGTGAAGCCAAGAAAGATGTCCTGCCTGCAGAATTCGGTGTGTTGAATTCCGCCTGATGGCTACTCCTGCCGCGGCATTATCATGAAACAAAAATAGCGCTTCTTGCTCGAGCCATAACCCCGGTAAAACTTGGAAACGTTGAGAATAAATCGTATTTTGATTCCGTTGCCTGCCTGACAAACCTCGGACTGTGCCGCTATCCCCGGGATTGTATGCAGGAAAAGCCTGCATACATAAAATATTTCCAAAAGGAGAAAGAGATGAAACAATTGTGCATCGTGCTGTTGTGCCTTGTCGTTATGACAATCCAGCTCAGCGCACAGAAGAAAACAACGCTCAAAACAGAGAAGGACAAGGTCAGCTACATCATCGGCACCGACATCGCCAAGAACCTGAAAAAACAAGGGATCGATATCGACCCTGACATGCTTTTTAAAGGACTCAAAGACGCATTCACAGAACAGAAGCTCGCCTTGAGCGATTCAGAAATTCAACAGGTGATGATGGCGTTCCAGCAGGAGATGATGGCAAAGCAATCCGAAAAAGCTGGAGAGATTGCTGAAAAGAATCAGAAGGAAGGTGCAGAGTTCCTGGCGGCAAACAAGAAGAAGGACAGCGTCATTACCCTGCCGAGCGGACTTCAATACAAAGTCCTTGTTGAAGGAAGCGGCAAAATGCCGGCCATCAACGACACGGTCACCACCAACTACCGCGGAACGCTGATTGACGGAACAGAGTTCGACAATTCCTACAAACGCGGCGAGCCTGCAACCTTCCCGGTCAGAGGTGTTATCCCCGGTTGGACAGAGGCGCTGCAGCACATGAAGGTCGGCGCCAAATGGCTCCTGTTCGTGCCGTCGGGTCTTGCCTACGGCGAGCAAGGCGCCGGACAAACCATCGGCCCGAACGCTACGCTCATTTTTGAAGTTGAGTTGTTATCAATTAAGTGATGAACACGTGCAGAGAGAATAGCAAAGCCCGGCGTTATGGCCGGGCTTTTGTTTTTTTCTCCTCTTCTCAATGCTTCTAACCTTGACAAGGGAATTTACATCTAAGTAATTTGCAACGTTAAAGTATCTTTATTTCTTTTGGAAGAAACTGCTGCTTCTTCTTGAGTGTGATTTTTAATACTCCTAGTTCGTACGCCGCATCGACTGTTTGGGTCTCCACGTTATCGGCGAGAGAAAATTCACGCCGGTATTCGGCCGGTGGAAAATTATCAACTCCGATTGCAGGGTCTCGTTGAAAACGATCCTGAACTTTCGCCGAAACCGTCAGCGTCGATTCGTTGATGTGGGCCGCGATGCTTTCCTTTTCAGCACCCGGAATATCTAGCCGGACAACATACGAATCTGCCAGCTCCTGGATGTCCACCGCCGGACGAACGACCCGCACGGTGTCCGCTGTGTTCTTCTCCGTTCCATCGATCTTTGCTTTTTCAATTTCCTTTGTCATACCACGTTTCTCCTTTTTGCTTTAACGAATGGAAATCTCTTTTGGTTTTGCAGCTTCGCGCTTGGGCAGTGAAATCCGCAGCACGCCGTTGGCACAGTCAGCGGTCACTTTTTCTGTCTCGACACTCTCCGGCAACTCAATTGTCCGGGAGAATGACCCGTACCGGATTTCCCGGCGGAGCACATCTGAATCCTTCTCTTCGGGCTGCTTCCTCTCGCCGCTGATCGTGAGCGTCCCGTCCTGCAGCTGCACTTTCACGTCTTCTTTTAGAACACCAGGGATCTCCGCGACAACCAGGACTCCCTCCTTGTTCTCCACGACGTTGACGGAAGGATAATTATTCGGCCGGTCCACAAAGTTGAACTGAGTAAAAATTTCGGGCAGTGCCCACTCTGCAGGCGAAGTGCGCGAAAACATCTGATCGAATACGATTGGTTCATACCGGAACAACATATCTGCCTCCTGTTTTTTTTTATTTATTGATTGGTGTACTTGATGCCATTATTACTTTCAAACGACATGCCAAACCAATTTACTTGAAATTTGAAGGGATTTAGCGAGATGAGGAATTGCAGACTTGGGCAGGACAGACAACCTGGCAAATACCCTGACAAATCAGTTGCATTTCTATGAAGGAACGGCAGGCGGTGTGACAAAACGTTCGGAAGAGAAGAAAAAACGGCGACGCCCTCACCGTGAGTCCCTCTCCATAGGGAGAGGGATGCCACAACGAAACCGGGATAAAGAAAGGAAAATTTAGTGAATCCCCTGAGTCTCTAAAAATCTTTCTGCATCGATAGCAGCCATGCATCCGCTTCCGGCCGCAGTGATCGCTTGGCGGTAATACGAATCTGCCACATCCCCCGCAGCAAAAACACCGGGAATGTTTGTCTTCGTCGACCCTGGCTGCACTTTCAGATATTCCTTTTGATCCATATCGAGAATGCCCTTGAATATCTGCGTGTTCGGCTGATGTCCGATCGCCATAAATAATCCGTCGGCTTTTACCGGAGTGATTGCTCCGGTCGCAACGTTTTTCAGTTTCAGGCCGGTAACGGTTTTCTTGCCGTTGAGCTGTTCACCAAGCACTTCGTCAACGATAGAATTCCAAACAACGGAAACTTTCGGATTGTTCAAGACGCGCTCCTGCATGATCTTCGACGCGCGAAACTGGTCGCGCCGGTGAACGATGGTCACCTTTGACGCGAACTTCGTGAGAAAACTTGCTTCCTCCATCGCCGTATCTCCGCCGCCGACGACGAACACTTCCTGATCCTTAAAAAAGAATCCGTCGCACGTCGCGCACGCCGAAACGCCGTATCCCATATACACAGCCTCGGAGGGGATGTTGAGAAGCTTGGCCGAAGCTCCCGTCGCGACGATCACTGTGTCGCCGAAACATTCTTGGTCGTCGACAACAACTTTAAAAGGACGCTTGAAGAAATCGACCGCCGTGACTTCTTTGAATTGCGTATCGGCGCCAAAACGCTGCGCCTGTTCACGGAATAATTCCATCATTTCAGGGCCCATGATCCCCTTTGGAAAGCCTGGGTAGTTTTCAACCTCAGTTGTGATCGTTAATTGGCCGCCGGGCTGCAGTCCTTCAAAAACAACCGGATGCAAATTTGCGCGTCCGGCATAGACCGCCGCCGTAAGTCCCGCAGGTCCCGAACCGATGATGATTACTTTATGATGATTGTCTGCCATTTTTTTCCCTTCAGTGAAAAGTTAAAAGTGAAAAAGTAAAAGTTGAAAAGGCCTAACGTGTAAGTTTATTATTTTAACTTTTCACTCCTAATTATTTCTTTGCATTCTTCACTATCGTCGCATTCCGGACAAGCCCCTCTCGTTTCGTCCGTTTGACCGGGCTTTTGCTGAACTTGTTCGAGAACTCCTCCTGCGTCAACGATAATAAACCATCAATGGATGGTGTAACGTTCCCTTCGCGCGGAAAAAACTCCTTGTCACCCGTCGTCTTCTGATATTTGTTCCACGGGCACACATCCTGACATACATCGCACCCGTAGACCCACTGGTCGAACATCGGTTCCAGCGATTTGTCGATGGGGCCGCGATGCTCAATGGTGAGATACGAAAGACATTTGTTCGAGTCGACAACATACGGTTCAACGATCGCTTTGGTCGGGCACGCATCGAGGCAGGCCGAGCACGAGCCGCAGAAGTCCTCCATCGGCATATCGTACTCAAGTTCCAGCGTGGAAATTATTTCACCGAGAAACACCCATGAGCCGAAATCTTTTGTGATGAGGTTGGTATGTTTCCCCCTCCATCCGATTCCCGCACGTTCAGCCCATACTTTGTCCATTACCGGTCCGGTGTCCACGTAATACCGTCCCTCCGACTCCGGCGCAATCTCTTTGATGCATTCATACAGCTTTTTGATCCGCTCCGTGACGAGAATATGATAATCGTCGCCCCACGCGTACCGAGATATTTTCCCCTCGTGTTCCTTGGGATGATGTTCGGCACCGGTGTAATAATTTGCCGCAACAGAAATAACAGACCGCGCACCCGGGATGATTTCCCTCGGGTCAAATCGTTTTTCCACATTCTCTTCCATCCATCCCATCGAAGCCTGGTACCCCCGGTGCAGCCATTCTTCAAGCCTCTTGCCGTCCTCCGTCAACGTTTCAGCTTTGGCGATGCCGACCTTGCTGAACCCGACCTCAAGTGCTTTCGTTTTTATTTGTTCAGTCAGCGTCGCCATGGATCAGGATAAACACCTCGTCTCTCCGAATCTGAACTTCGTAGGTCTTGACTTTTCCGCCGGCATTCGTTGATACGCCGGTACGCACATCGTACGCCCACCCGTGCATCGGGCAGGTAACGCTGAAGCCTGCAACCTCTCCCTCGTGCAATTTCGAAAAATGTTGATGGGGGCAAACGTTGCCGATCGCAAAAACTTCTCCGCCAATCTTGAACAGCGAGATTTCTTCTCCGTGAACCGTTGCGAGGAACCCTTTGTTGTCCCTTAGTTCCCCTACTCGCGCAACCTTGCACTCCTGCAATGGTCCCATCATTCAAGCGATAATGTTTTATCGACCGCGAAGCCTTTTTCACCCTGCTTCAGCGTTACGGCTTCAATATCCGGGTCGTGTTCAAGAAAAAGAATCCACCCCTCTTTCTCCGCTTTCGGCAGGATGCTCTTCTTTTCTTCCAGCGTAACGAGCGGGCGAACGTCATATCCCATAATGTATGGAAATGGGATATGAGAGACCGTCGGCACCAAATCGCAGCAGAAGAGAATGTTTGCAGCACCGTCGGAGATCAACGGCAGCTGCTGTGCCGATGTATGACCGTTACACACAAGCATTCGGATACCGGGAAACAATTCTTTCTCTCCGTCCACGAATGTCAGCATCCCGCTTTCGTGCAGCTGCATGAAATCTTCTCTCATGAAGCTGCCGCGGTCTTTCTCGCTCGGATGCTGCGACAAATTCCAATGGTCGCGCTGGACGTAGTGCACGGCCTTCGGGAACGTCGGCACAACTTTTCCGCCGCCGATTTTCGTGCTCCCGCCGCAATGATCAAAGTGAAGATGTGTTAGAACCACATCCGTGACGTCGTCCGGAGATATTCCCCGCTCCGCAAGGGATTGTTCCAGCCCATGGCGCGAGTTGTCAAGACGGTAAATATCTTTTAGTTTGTCCGGCCATTTCGTCCCGTTGCCGTTATCGACAAGGATCACTCTGCCGTTGCCAATGAGAAGGAGACATCGGGCAGCAAGCGTAATGCGGTTGCGCGAATCGGGGGGATTTGTCTTCGACCAAAACACCCACGGCACAACACCGAACATTGCGCCGCCGTCGAGCGCAAAGCGCCCGGTCTCGATCGAATGAACTTCATAGCCGCCGATTTTCATAGATGTCAATCTCCACGATAGTCACGAAACAAAAAAGGTCGGCTCTTCCAAAGGATGAACCGACCTTTATGACTATCGATAAGCGTTATTTTCTGAAATGCGATGTTGCGGCGGCAAGGTCGGTAAAAGCCCGCTCCGGATGGATCTCCTTCGCCCGTTGGAACAGAACGTCTTCGCTTTCCACATGGTTCGGGTCCGGTACGCAGCAGTCCACTGGACACACTGCAGCGCATTGCTCCTGATCGAAATGCCCGACGCACTCCGTGCATTTTTCGGGAACGATATAATAAAAATCGTTCGATAATGCATCGTGCATCGCACCTTTGAATTCCCATTGAGCGCCGCCGGCGTAAATTGCCGTGTTCGGACATTCCGGCTCGCACGCGCCGCAGTTAATACACTCCTCGGTGATCATTGTTGCCATAAAACTATCTCCTTCTTATCGTATAATATTCACATTGATTGTTGATTCACAAACTGTATTGTCGGGATCAACCCTGCGTCGAACGGCTCATTCTCCAGGCCCTGCTCACGCTGCAACACCCACTGGAGGCATTGTGACGTTTGTGCTAAAAAAGTTTTCAGTTCGATGCCGTAATACGCCGGCTGAAACCGTTCGAGCTTCGCGATCCCTTTCGAAAACTGGCTGCGCGAGCCCCGAAAATTTTCGTTGTCAAGATGATAAAAACCAACAGCGACATGGATGATTCCTTGAAAGAACGTTCTATCGCTCCCTCTCCACTCCATCCAGATGTCTTCGATAACGTCGTGACATTCGAAAAAACGGCGGCTGTTGAACAACTCAACACCCTTTTCGAATCTTTCTCTTTCAGAAAATATACTGAATTCCGGCTGAAATTTCAACTAAAAAATACCGTCCCTCCCACGAAAATGTTAAAGATACCGGTGTTCCAGAATTTTTCCGCTTCTGTCGAAAACATACAGCAGGGGCGCACCGGTCGGGATATTCAGCTCAAGAACCTGCTCTTTCGTCAGATTGTCGAGATGCATGACGATCGATCGCAGGCTGTTGCCGTGCGCCGCTACAATAATATTTTTTCCTTTAACGACCTCGGGGAAAATTTTTTCATTCCAGTACGGCAGGGTTCGGGCAGCCGTATCTTTGAGACTTTCGCTTATGCCTTCGGGGTTCAAATCGGTCTTGTCTTTCGGCGGCGGAACATCATAACTGCGACGCCAGATATGTACCTGTTCGTTTCCGTACTTCTTCGCCGTCTCTTCTTTGTTGAGTCCCTGGAGTGCGCCGTAATGCCGCTCATTGAGCGCCTGGTTAAATTCCGTCGGGATCGAAGGATGGCCGCCGACTTCCATAATGATCGACAGAGTTCTCTTCGCCCGTTGAAGAACAGAACAGAACGCTTCATCGAATTTGTACGCCTTCAATTTTTCTCCCGCTGCACGGGCCTCCTGCTCTCCTTTTGGCGAGAGGGGAACGTCAACCCAGCCCGTGAATCGGTTTTCAAGATTCCATTGTGATTCGCCGTGTCGAATGAGAATGAGATTTGCCATTGTCGTGGTTTTCCTTTAGTGATATAGATGTGAACCGCATAGACGCCATGGCGCTAAGAACTCTTCTCTCTGCGTTTTTGGCGCCTTTTGCCAAAGGCATCACTTCGTGAGCGGTTTATTTATTTGATGTTAAAGTACTTTGCTTCCGGATGATGGACAATAATTGCATCCGTCGATTGCTCCGGCTCGATCATAAATTCTTCCGAGAGCTTCACGCCGATCCGTTCCGGTTGCAGCAGCTCGAAAAGCTTCGTCGAGTCTTCAAGTCTCGGGCACGCGGGATATCCGAAACTGTACCGCGATCCCTGGTACCCCTGGCTGAAGAGCCGCTTGATGTCCGGCGAATCGCCCCCGGCGATGCCCAGTTCTTCCCGGATCTTTTTGTGCCATAACTCAGCCAGCGCTTCCGCCGACTCAACGCTCAATCCGTGGAAATAGAGATATTCTTTATAACTATTGGATGCAAAAAGCTCCGCCGAATGTTTCGAAGCTCTCGCTCCCATGGTCACAAGGTGAAAAGCGACCACGTCCATTCGTCCGGAATCGACCGATGCAAAATAATCGGACAAGCATAAATACCGGTCGCCACGTTGACGGGGAAATGTAAAACGGAGACGTTCGTTTTTCCGGTCTTCATTATAAACGATCAGATCGTCGCCGTCGGATTGACACGGAAAATACCCGTACACAACTTTTGGGTCCAGCAGTTTCTCCGCTTTGCTTTGCTGCTCCAGCCTTTTCAGCTCCGGATATATGGTTTCCACCAGAAATTGTCTGTATTCCTCCTCCGATTTTTTCCCTTTTCGAACCTGCCATTGTCCCTTGATAAGGGCGGTTTCGTTGACGTATGGAAACACGGCATCGAGTTGAATATTTTCGACCACGCGGGTTCCCCAGAACGGAGGAACGGGTATCGGGGCATTCCGGGAGACTTTCGAACGGCCCGTACTCTGAACCTCCGTACCATCTGCCTTCGCCCAAATTGTTCTTCCAGCCTCCGGGTCTTTCTTTAGTATCAATGCGATTTTTGCTTCAGACCCCGTCAACATTTCATCAGGCTCTTCCTCTACCTCCGCCGGTATGGTCTCGCGCGCCTTGAAGCTCGAAATTCCCTTCGACTTTAATTGTTCCATAAAATGCAGCCCGTCGAACGCATCATTTGCATAGACGACAAGTCCCCGATACAAGCCGCGCAAATCCTGTTCAACGTAACGCCGGGTCAGCGCAGCGCCGCCAAGAACAATGGGGGGAGTCAATCCCCGCTCGTTCAACACTTCAAGGTTTTCTTTCATGACGAGCGTCGATTTTACGAGAAGCCCGCTCATGCCTATCGCATCCGCTTTGTAATCCTCGTACGCCCGAACGATATTCTCTACGGGCTGTTTGATCCCCAGGTTATAGACCTTATATCCGTTGTTGGTGAGGATGATATCCACGAGGTTCTTTCCGATATCGTGGACGTCGCCTTTCACCGTCGCAAGTACCATCGAGCCTTTGCTCGTGCTTTCAGATTTTTCCATGAACTGTTCGAGGTATGAGACAGCGGCCTTCATCACTTCAGCGGACTGCAAGACGAACGGCAGCTGCATCTCTCCTCTCCCGAAAAGGTCGCCGACAACCTTCATTCCGTCGAGCAAAATATTATTGATAATATCGAGAGCAGGATGCCGTTTCAACGCTTCGTCCAAATCGATCTGAAGATTTTGTTTATCCCCGTCCACGATCCGGTTCTTCAAAACTTCTTCGATCGTTGAGCCAAGAGGCTTCTCTTCTTTTCTCGCTTCTCCTTTTTTATCCGCATAATAGGCCATCAGCTCGGTCAACGGGTCGAAGATGCACTTCTCCCCGTCCCACTTCCGTTCATCGAAAACTACCTGGCGGCAGAGTTCCCGCCCCCGTTCTTCGATCTTGAAAAGGGGCATGATTTTTTGTGCGTTCACGATCGCCATGTCGAGGCCCGATTCAATCGCGTAGTGGAGAAATACGGAATTGAGCACGTGCCGGATATGGGGAGCCAATCCAAACGAGATATTGCTGACGCCGAGAAGCGTTTTTGCTTCAGGAAATTCTTTCTTGATCAGCCGGATTCCTTCGATTGTTTCGATGCCGGCTTTGCGGAACTCCTCATCGCCGCTGCCGAGCGTAAAGGTAAGCGTATCGAATATAATGTCGCTTGGCTTCATCCCGAAATTCTTCACTGCCAGGTGATGCATCCGCTTCGCGACGTCGAGTTTTGCAGCGGCCGTTTTTGCCATCCCCTTTTCATCGATCGTGAGGGCCACCACCGCAGCGCCGTATTTTTTGCACATCGGCACAATGTTGTTGATTCGCTCTTCGCCGTCTTCCATATTAATGGAGTTGACGATGCATTTTCCCGCAAAAAGCTGGAGCGCCTGTTCGATGACCGGCGCCTCGGTCGAGTCGATCATGATCGGGAGCGTCACCTGCGTGTTAAAGCGAAACGCCGCTTCTCTCATATCGCGGACTTCGTCGCGTCCGACATACGCCACGCACAGGTCAAGCACATGGGCCCCTTCTTTGGTCTGCTCCTTCGCCATGTTGACCATCGAATCATAATCCTCGGCCTGCAGCAGCTCCCTAAATTTTTTTGATCCGTTTGCGTTCGTCCGCTCGCCGACAATAACAGGCGGCGGATCGATATGGAGGGGAGCGCTGATATACAAACTCGAAGCCGATGGAATAAAATCCACCGATCGTTTTCTGGGTGAAAGGCTGCTAACGCCAGCAACGAGCTGTTTGAGGTGCTCGGGACGAGTCCCGCAGCATCCTCCCACAACGCTGACACCCAGGTCTTTGATAAAGTGGCTGAGATACTGGACAAATTCTTCGGGCGTGAGGTGGTAATGGGCATGACCGCCGACGTTCTCGGGGAGGCCGGCGTTGGGGATGCACGAGACCGGAAGAGGGGACGCCGAACAGAGATAGCGAATGTTGTCCGACATTTCTTTGGGACCGGTAGCGCAATTCAGGCCGATGACATCGATGTCGAACGGCTCGAGCGCTGTCAGGGCCGCACCGATCTCCGTCCCCATCAACATCGTCCCCATTGTCTCGATCGTGATCGAAGCGATGACCGGCACACGGATTTTTTTGTCCGAAAAATACTTGAAAATCCCCGCGAGGGCAGATTTTGTCTGAAGCAGATCCTGACAAGTTTCAACGATCAGTAGATCGGCTCCCCCTTCGACCAGACCTGCGGTTTGCACGTAGTATGCACTGCTCATGTCGCTAAAGCTGATGTGGCCGAGAGACGGGAGTTTCGTCGTCGGGCCCATCGAACCTGCCACGAACCGCGGATGCGAGGGTGTCGAGAATTGTTGTGCAACGTTCTTCGCAAGTGCGGCAGCCTTGAAATTAAGCTCGTGCGCACGTGCGTCGAGATTATATTCTGCGAGAACCACCGGAGCGGAACCGAATGTGTCGGTTTCAATAACGTCGACTCCAACGGAGAGAAAATCCGCATGGACCTTTTCTACCGCCGACGGTTTGGAAACAACCAGGTACTCGTTGCAGCCGTTGAACTGCTCGCCGCCGAAATCGTCGGCATTCAAATTCTGCGCCTGAATATTTGTTCCCATCGCCCCGTCAAAGACGATGATTTTTTCTTGAAGGAGTTGTGTGAAGGATTTCATGATTTAGTAAAAGGCGTTCGACGTAATGGGCTTACGTTATACGTTAAGATCTATCTATGATTGATTATTATCCACTCTTTTCATCAGGGCAATCAATTTCCGTTTGATTTGGTTTACCTGTTCATCCAATTTTTTGTAATCGATCTCCAAAAGATAATTCAAGTCCTTTGCCAAGAGGAGAAAATATTCAACTTCACTTGCGGAACCGATCGCGACCGAGAGAAAGAAGTGAAACTCCTTTTGGGATGATCGCCCGCAACCTTCTGCAATATTAGCGCTGATAGAAGAACTAGCTCTTCGTAATTGGTTCGTTAATGCAAATAGTTCATCTTTCGGAAATTTCTTCGAAGGGAGATAAATTTCTAACGTTAGCTTGTGTGCTTTTTCCCAGACATTGAGCTTCCTAAAATCTTGCATGTTAATAATCCCCCCATTTAAAATGTAAAACCAACAACCACCCTCCCCCGAAACAAAAAACCCCAGCACAAGCGCCGGGGCAAATAATTCCAGAGCGACGCTTTAGCTATTCAAACTGCTTGGCTGCAAGCTGTCGATTCAAATCGCCACAACAATAATGTACAAAAAAATTCCTCGAATCGCAAACCGGTCCATCTGAAGGCTAACAGCCAATGCCTAATACCCCATATTAATTATGCAGTTAGCATTTTGCCTTTGGCTTCCTCAAATTCTCTTATGGTATTCCGAACAACTTCCGCCGCAGGAAGAATTTCCTTCACAAGACCGGAGCTTTGCCCCATCTCGAACTCTCCCTCTTCCCAGTTCCCTTCGAAGATTCCTTTTCGTTCGCGGCCGATGCCGAGAAGTTGGAGCAATTCATCCTTTGATTTACCCAACGATTCCTCTTTCTGGGCATAAAGAGCAAATGGGTTTTTAATCAGCCTAACAGGTGCGATCTTTTTTAATGTCAGAATCGTGTCGCGGTCCTTTGCTTCAACGATCGCCTGCTTGTAGCGTTCGTGGGCAGAAGATTCGACCGTCGCGGCAAAGCGGGTCCCCATTTGAACTCCCTCCGCACCGCATACTATTGCGGCGAGCATTTGCCGTCCATCTGCAATCCCTCCGGCAGCGACGACCGGAATGGAAAGTCTGTCCACGACTTGCGGAATGAGGACGAGCGTCGCAATTTCATCGATGCCGTTATGCCCGCCGGCTTCAAATCCCTCGGCGACGACCGCATCAACTCCAGCCTCCTCCGCTTTCAGCGCTTGCTTTACCGATGCAATGACATGCACGACAGTGCATCCGGCAGATTTTAGTTTGTCAATATATTTCAGGGGATGCCCGGCTGAGGTGAAAACGATTTTGATTCTCTCGTCGACGACCGTTTGTACTAATTCCTTTGCGTCGGCGCGCAGCAGCGGGATGTTCACGCCGAACGGTTTGCCGGCGGCCAGGCGCACCTTCCGAATATGTTCGCGCAAAAGGTCGCAGGACATCGAACCAGATCCGATAAGTCCCAGCGCCCCGGCGTTCGACACTGCAGCCGCAAGCTTCCAGCCGGAGGCCCAGACCATTCCCGCCTGTATGATCGGATATTCAATGTGGAAGAGTTCCGTGATTCGCGTCTTCATAACGCGCAAGGCAGGTTAATTATTGCGGTAGGAATGCTTACCAACATCGTGAAGCATTGACGCCGGGTTGGCGTCAAACGTAAACGAGTAAAACGTTGTCCCCTCATCTTTCGGGATCAACTTGATGGTTCGGTCGCCGAAATCCGTGTTCCTGACGATATGGAACAATTTCGGTTCGTTGACGACGATATAAGTATTTCCCATTTCATCGGCCGTGATATCTTCTCCGTATTCCTGTCTTGTCAACGCTTTGCCGTTTTGGAGAACGAGAACGATCGCGCCTTCTTTTTTTGCTGACATGACGACGTTGACGCTGTTCCCTAAGTAACGGAACGCGATGTACCCGTCGTTCGCGTCTCCCTCGAACTCGATGGCATCGTTCTTTGCAAACCAATTTCCCTGGGCATAGAACTTTCCCTCTATGTACACCTGTCCATCAGTGTAGTCGGCGGGAAGTTCCGGGCTGTACCCTTCCACGTTGCCCAGCGAGCCGTGTAAATAGCCGGTACGGATCGCCGGCGTGGCGCGTTCGAACGACGACGGCTCGAATTCATTGGCTTGCGAAAATCCCATAAGCATCGGGAGTTCACCGTGAAACCCTGCCTCGCGCAGCAACGTTTGAACCGCGCGTTCGGTCCGCTCGAAGCCTCCCTCGCCGGAATGGGTCAGATAAATGCTGCCGTCGCGCTCAAGTAGGAATATCGTCGGCAGCTCCTGAACTCTGTAGGCATCGCGCATCATCGAAGTATTGTCCGTCGCAACGGGAAAATGGAAGCCGAACCGCTGCAAAGAATTTTCAACGAACTTTGGATTCCGTGCAAATGAGAATTCGGGAGAGTGAATGCCGATAACGACAAGACCCATTTCCTTGTACCGTTGCGCCCATGCTTCTACAAAATTCATTGTGTGAAGGGCGCTGTCCGAGGTGTAATCCCAGAAACAAAGAAGAATGACCTCCCCTTGCATCGCACGAATCGTGAGAGGGTCGGAATTAAACCAATAATCGCCGTAAATTTCAGGCGCTCGTACTTTTTGTGATGGGAGTTGTTTCATTCTCTGTCAATATAGATAAATCCGGGGGGAAGAGCAAAGACAGTTTTAAGTTATGAGTTATAAGTTGTAAGTTAAGCAAAGACGGGGAGTTCATCGATTGTGCCGTATCTCCTTTCACCCTCCTCTCGAAAAAACATAGAACGTATAACATAGATCTTATAACTCATAACTCAAAACTGACCACCTACAACTGGCTACTGCTCTCGATAACAACGACAAATTCCCCCTTCTTATCGAGTTTTGTCAGTTTCTCAAGCAATGTCGGTCCGGTTCCGTGAAATATCTCTTCGTCGGGAAGGGTAAGGTCGAAGGCGACGCACAGGCGGCGTGAAGAGCCGAATGTCTCACTGATATCTTTGAGAAGCGCTATCAACCGGTACGGCGTATCCATCAACACGATCGTACGCCGTTCGCGCTTCAATTGCTGAAGCTCCGCGATGCGACGAGGCCGCTTTGGGGACAACCATCCATAAAAAACAAATTGATCAATGGAAAATCCTGAAACAGTTAACGCAGGCATGAGAGACGATGCCCCGGGAATCGGCACGACTTTGATCCCGGCATCGATCGCTTTCCGGACCAGAAGCTGGCCGGGGTCGGAAAATACAGGCGTTCCACAGTCCGAGACAACGGCTACGCTTTTCCCCTTGGCGAGATGATCGAGAATGATGAACGTTGCTGCAGCTTCATTGTGTTCGTTCAAGCTCTCTACCGGTTTCTCGATGCCGAAATGACGGAGTAAACGTCCTCCTTCCTTCCGCTCCTCATACACAACGATATCGACATTCTTCAATACTTCAATGGCGCGGAACGTCATATCGGCAAAATTGCCGATCGGCGTGGCGACCAGATATAATGTTCCGTTCATTGGGGTTGGTCCCGCGATGTACCGTTTCCGAGAATCGATGCGAATTGGGCTACGCTCTTCTTTCTTTGCTCCCATTCCCGCACGAACATAATAATGATTGCGGTTGTCGGCACGGCGATTAGCAATCCGATGAATCCAAGGAAGAACGAGAATACGAGGAGAGAGAGTATAAGGAGAACTGGATGGATCCCCACTTTTGAGCCGATGATTTTCGGGGAGAGCACGGCAGCTTCAAAAATGTGGAGAGCGGCGATCGTCGACGCAGCAAGGATCATATGACCTGCAACCAGCGAGACGCTGAAGGACGCGACGATGACCGAGAGCACCAACATGATGATCAGTCCGAAATACGGTATCAAATCCAGAACACCCGCTACGATCCCGAGGACGAGAGGATATGGAATGCCGAAGAGGGAGAAGAAAGACGTCACGAGCACCGCATTGATCCCTGCAACGGTGATCGCTCCCCGGATATACCTGCCGAGAAGCTCATCCACGCTGGCGTAATATTCGCTCGCGCGCTGCCGTCTTGAGCGGGGAAGAATCATTCTGACCCGATGCCTGATGATCGGAAAATCCTTCAACACATAAAATGAAAGGAATGGTATGATCACCATATTCACGATACGGCTGACAACTGTCGAGAGGCCGCTCACCAGCCCGAACGTTCCTTCCAGCAGCCCTTTCATGATTATTTCGAGACGGGGAGCGAAACTGGTCGTGAGCATGTCACGCAGCTGCTGCGTCGATATCCCGTACCGCCTGAGGGAGACTTCCATCCTGTTTGAGAACATCCAATTCGTAAAGTCATTGGTGATCATCGACGCCGCTTCCAGAATTCCGGAGAACTGAGCGAATGCGATCGGCAGCACGAGGAGAGCAATGACCGTGAGAACGGCGATACCGCAGAGAATAATCACGATCGACGTCGCCCAGCGCGGAATACCCCATGACTCGGCTTTCGTGACGAGAGGGTGAAGGATGTACGCAAAAAGCATGGCGGCGACAAACGGCGCAAGAATTCCCACAATTGAATAGAGAAACCAGAGAATGAAAAGGAAAACGGAAAGCCACATAATATTCCGCGCCATGACGTTGGACCGGAGCGGATAGAGAAGAAATAGAATTGATCCAAGAACGAGGAAGGGCGAGGCGATAATCCGGATCGTATAAATAAGGAATAGAAAAAGAACGATGCTGGCAGAAAAAATGATCGCTTCTACCGTATCAACTCTACCGGGAGGGCGAGACACAGGTTCGTTTGGCAGTGCTTTGATTTTCTTCTGTCGTGGCATAGCGGTGAATAATTATCAGCAGCGCTTCATTTTGTACCGGTGTGGCCAAAGCCGCCGGCACCGCGTGTCGTTTCGCTCAGCGAATCGACTTCATTCCAAGAAATTTTCGTGTAGCTGCCGATGACCATTTGGGCGATGCGGTCCCCCTTTTTGACCATAAAAACATTCTTGCCGAAGTTCGTCAGGATGATTTTTACCTCACCGCGGTAATCTGAATCGATCGTTCCGGGCGAATTCAATATGCCGACTTGATGCTTGACGGCCAAACCGCTTCGCGGGCGAATCTGTGCTTCATATCCGGCGGGAAGTTCGATGGAAAAACCCGTTGGGACGAGGACGGTTTCACCGGGCTGAATTGCAACGTCGCCTGCAACCGCAGCACAGAGATCCATGCCGGCAGATCCCTCGGTTGCGTATTGCGGGAGCGGAATATCCGCCGTCGTTGGTGAAACCCGGGAGATACGAATAGCAAGTTGAGTCAAAGGATTCTTTCGAAAGTTTTGAAAAATGTACGGAGTGCGGCGGGCAAATGCAAATGATGCGTACAAAGAGTAAGGCAACTGTTAGGGAGATGTCGATCCTTTGTTTCTTCACTCTTGTTCCCAGACTCAGTTTGGGAACGAGAAAGCGTTTGAACTAATAGTGTCAAGCGTCAAACCGTAACACTACTCGGGCGATTTTGAAAAGCCTTCCGAAGGTTTTTCTCCTAGAAATCCTTCGGGAGCTTTTTGCCTTACGGGAGATAGCTCAATAGATTACCTTGTTTAGCGGGTACTCGATGATACCTTCGGCGCCGGCGCGTTTGAGCTGCGGGATAATTTTACGGACTATGTCTTCATCGATGATCGTCTCGAGCGCTATCCATTGGTCGTCCGCGAGCTGGGAGAGCGTCGGCTTGCGGAGTGCGGGGATAAGCTTCAGGACGTTGTCAACGTCGCTCTTGCGAAGGTTCATTTTCAGCCCGACCTTGCTCCCTGCGTTGATCGCCCCCTGGAGAAGCATCGCGAGGTTTTCGATCTTTTCCCGTTTCCAGGTATCCTCCCAGCTTTTCTTGTTCGCGATCAACTTCGTGTTCGACTCGAGCACGACGTCGACGATGCGGAGTTTGTTGGCCCGCAGCGAGCTTCCGGTTTCCGTCACTTCGACGATCGCGTCGACGAGGTCGGGAGTTTTCACTTCGGTCGCTCCCCATGAAAATTCGACGGTCGCATTGACCTTGTTCTTCGCCAGATAATTCTTTGTGATGCTGACGACTTCCGTCGCGATGCGCTTCCCTTCAAGGTCCTTGACGGATTTGACCGCAGAACTTTCGTGGACGGCGAGCACCCATTGTACTTTCCGCATGCTCTGTTTCGAATAGACAAGGTCGGAAACGCTCACCACGCTTGCACCGCTCTCGACGATCCAATCATACCCCGTGAGAGCCGCATCGAACACGCCGTCTTCGACGTAGCGCGGAAGTTCTTGCGCCCGAATGAGCATCGCCTCCAATTCCTCGTCGTCGACCGAGGGAAAATACGAACGGCTGCTAACGGAAAAATGGAAGCCGGCTTTGGAGAGCAGGGCAAATGACGTTTCCTGCAGGCTCCCTTTCGGAACACCAAGTTTAAGTTTCATTGCGGCCTATAGTCCTGCCAGGTGCTGCGCATGGAGATTGAGTGAAGGATAGAAAAGGTCATACAAGACCCACATGACGGTCCCGATGGAAATCGGGATCGATAAATTGTCGTCGATGCCGATGGACGATGCTTCAACGACAGTACCAATCGCCGCTGCAACGATCGCAATGCAATATTCGCCGGCGCCCGTGGATATTTTCGGCGTCGCAGCAATGACGATGAGCGCGGAGACGAAGAATGCAGCGCTCCCCTCAACGCTTTTGCTGAGAAATTTCTTTTTGCCGAATCTCCGCCCGACGAGAGCAGCTGCCGAATCCGAAATAATAAGCACGGCAAACGCCGTTATCGTGATGAGTTTCGGAAAGACGAGAACGCACAGCGTCGCAGAGATCAGAACGTGCGTTGCACCGTTCAGCCGTTTGCTTCTGCCGTCGTGTTCGTGCGACCGCAGAAGCCATCCAAAGACGCTGTAAAAAATCTTTGCCGTCGATGCGTTGTAGTGCCGGAGGAGGTCTACTGCGAGAAACGCCGCGGTGATCGGGACGAGCAGCATCAATGCCTGTTCGCGCGAAATGAAATAGTAAATGATCGGAATGCTGAGAGAACAGAGGTGGATGCTTTTTCTGATAACCTCTGCCCGGTAATCAATATTCCTCTGGTCGATCATTTTTATTTCTTTGACCGCGGTTTTGACTTAACGCCTTTCGGTTCGCTTCGCGAGCCGTTGGACGAATTCCCGGACGACGATGAATCGACGCCTGAGATAATCACGCCGGGAATTGCAATAGTCTCGCCGTTCCCGTTCTTCCGTTCAATCGGCGGAAGCGTTTCGCCGCGAAGGACCTTGTCGATCTCATCACCGTCGAGGATTTCACGTTCCAGCAGCGCATTGGACAGGCTGTGGAGCTTGTCGATATTATCCGACAGGATCTTTTCCGCCCGCTTCATGCAGGACGTGACGATCTTTTTCACTTCGTCGTCGATGACGTTCGCGGTGTCTTCGCTGAAGTCGCGGTGCTTCGTCACTTCCCTGCCGAGAAAAATCTCTTCTTCCTTGGCTCCGTAGGTCAACGGACCGAGTTTCTCGCTCATCCCCCATTCGCACACCATCTTGCGGGCAAGCTGTGATGCCCGTTCGATATCGTTCCCTGCACCGGTGGTCAGCTCATTAAAGATCAGTTTCTCTGCAGCCCGTCCTCCGAACGCGTATGTGATCATCGCTTCGAGGTATTGCTTGGAATAGGTATGTTTCTCGTCCATCGGGAGGTACGTCGTCACGCCGAGAGCACGGCCGCGCGGGATGATCGTCACTTTGTGAACCGGGTCGGCCTCGGGAAGCATTTTCGCAACGAGGACGTGTCCCGATTCGTGGTACGAGGTGACGCGTTTTTCACGGTCGGAAATAATTAGACTCTTCCGCTCCATCCCCATCATGACCTTGTCTTTTGACTCTTCAAAATGATGCATCGAAACTTCTTTTTGATTCTGCCGCGCCGCAAGAAGCGCCGCTTCATTCACCAGATTCGCAAGGTCAGCGCCGGAAAGTCCAGGAGTTCCTTTCGCAAGGACGTCGAGCTTCACATCTTCCGCCAGCGGAATATTGCGGGTGTGCACCTTCAGAATTCCCTCACGTCCGCGCACATCGGGACGGTCGACAACGACCTGCCGGTCGAACCTTCCGGGGCGAAGCAGCGCGGGGTCGAGAACGTCCGGTCTGTTCGTCGCTGCGATCAGGATGACGCCGATATTCTGCTCAAAGCCATCCATTTCAACGAGCAGCTGGTTCAACGTCTGCTCCCGTTCATCGTGACCGCCCCCTAACCCTGCGCCGCGATGACGGCCGACGGCATCGATCTCGTCGATGAAGATAATACAGGGTGCGCTCTTCTTACCCTGCTCGAAGAGATCGCGCACGCGGCTCGCGCCGACGCCGACGAACATCTCAACAAAGTCCGCGCCGCTGATAGAGAAGAACGGAACCCCGGCCTCGCCCGCGACAGCCCGGGCAAGGAGTGTTTTACCGGTTCCGGGAGGTCCAAGCAACAGCACGCCTCGCGGAATTTTTCCGCCTAATTTTTGGAATTTTCCGGGCTCTTTGAGGAACTCGATAATTTCCTGCAGTTCGGCCTTTGCTTCATCAGCGCCCGCAACATCGGCGAACGTGACGCGGATGGAGCCTTCACTGAGCATTTTCGCCCGGCTCTTCCCGAACGAGAATATCCCTTTCGTTCCTCCCCCTTGCATCCGCCTGAAAATGATGAGCCATACGCCCAAGAGCAGGATCCACGGAAGCGCGCCGATGAGCGCGTTGATCCAGACGTTGTCTTCTTTTGTAATATTGAAATTAACATGATGGGATGTCCAGTTGCCGATCACCGCATCGTCGATATTCGTGTACGGAAGCGTGAGCGTAAACTTCTCAACCCTGACTTTTTTCCCGGTTGTCAGCGTGATATCTTCCGGTTCGGCGAGCGTACCGTGAAAATCGAAATCGTTGAAGTTCGATTTTTTGACGACGGCCCGCGCGATCTTGTTGGCGGCAAGAAATTCCTGGTACTGCGTGTAGGTTACATCATATTCCGTGGCTTCCTGCCCCTTGAAAATCGTCATCACCACAAAAACTGCCATGATGATCGCTGACCATGTGAGTACGACACGCAGAACTTTTCCCCAGTTGAAGTCGTCCTCACCGCGCAGCATGGGCTTTTGGCTTCGCCCTTTCAGCCCCTTCGGCGGCAAAAACTGGCGGCGCTTTGGCGCCCCGTTCGGCTTTTGATTCTCGCTCTCATTTTTTTCTTCCTGTTGGTGCTTCTCGTCAGCCATGGCCAACGTACTCCTCTCTAAGAATGACAACATTATTTTCCAAGTCTGTAGACGCCGCGCAAGTTTCGAACCTTTTGCGCATAGTCTAAGCCGTACCCGATCACAAAATCACTCGGAATTTTGAAACCGATATATTCGATTGGAAACGGAATTTTCACGGCATCTTTTTTGTACAACAATGTAACAACCGCAAACGACTTTGGGTTCTGCTGAAGGATGAGCTTCTTGATAAAATCGATCGACAAACCCGAATCGACGATGTCTTCGACGATGACGATGTTGCGGCCGGTGACTTCACAATTGAGATCTTTCAACAACCGCACTTCGCCGGATGAGATCTTCGCATCGCCGTAGCTCGAGAGTTTAAAAAAATCCACCTCGCAGTCGATCGTGATCTCGCGGATCAAATCTGCAAAGAAGATGAACGAGCCGTTCAAAACGCCGATAAAAATCGGAGTCTTGTCCCGGTAGTCGTTGTTCAGTTTCTTGCCGAGCTGTTTTACCCGCTCGTGTATTTTCTTTTCGCTAAGGTAAAGCTCAAAAGGCTCGTTGTTGACAGAAATCTTCTTTTTCATGGGGTGCGAATCGAAAGTTTGTACGCTTCAGTAGAGGCGGAAGTAATTTTGAACCGGTCATCAATCCGGCAGCCTGCAACCCAGACAATGTTTCCGCCGGATTCTACGATCGGGATCCTCATTTTTTCCGAGCGGGGAATCTTCAGGTCGACAAAAAAATCACTTACTTTTTTCCGGTGTTTCATTCCAAGCGGGACGAACGAATCGCCCTCTTTCCACGATCGAATGCACACGGGAAACCTCACCTTGCCGGCGTCAACATACTCTGTAGACGAATGAGACCCCAACTTATTGGGCACATTCTTGCTTTTCTTTACAGAAAGCGAAAAAAGATCGTTCGAGATCACTCCTTCTTCCTGCAAGACATACGAAAAATCGGCCGCAGCAGTCCGCCTGTTGAGGCGTATATGATCCGATTCATTTTCTGCTCTCCATCCGTTTCCGCAGTCAACCCGAGACCCTTTTTCAGCGCCAAGAAGCGACAACACGGCGCCGATTCGGTCGGCAGAAGGCTCGATGTTCTTTCTAAGAAATACGTCGTGCACGATCAACTGCCGCATGTACGGATGTTGTCTCCACAAAATCTCTTTAACAAAAAGAATCTCGCCGTCAGCTTCCGAAATTATTGCCGGCCACGCGTTCTTGACCTGTTCCCTCAGATATTCAGCACACGCTTTAAAGATCGCCGAGGAGTTCGAGAGTGACTGCACGAGCGATGTGTTCACTCTTTCTTCAAGCAGCGGAATCACCCGTCTCCGCACGAAATTTCGGCTGTATTTGTCGGTCAGGTTCGAAGAATCTTCGCGGTATCTCAGCTTTCGTTCGCGGGCATATCCAGCAATCTCCGGCCGTGTCGCAAAAAGAAGCGGCCGGACAATTGAAGCGTCGTTTCGCTGAATCGGAATTCCTGCAATGCCGTCAATTCCCGTTCCACGGAAAAAATTCAGGAGCATCGTCTCGGCATTGTCGTTCGCATTGTGCGCCGTCGCGACAACGTCTCCATGGAGCTCAGCCATCTTTTTCTGAAAGAAAGCATAGCGGAGATCCCTTGCCGCTTCCTGAATTGAAAGTCTCTTTCGTGCAGCTTCACTCTTTGTCTCAACACGCGCCGTGTGCAAGGGAACGCCGTAATGCTTCGCCAACGATGTGACAAATTTTTCGTCGGCATTCGACTCGCGCCCGCGCAATTGATGATTCACATGGAGGATAACAACCTTCAGATCCCATTCTGCAGAAAGCGACGCCAACAAGTCCAGCAGGACGACCGAATCGATTCCCCCGCTCACTGCGGCAAGTATTCTGCTTCCCCGCCCAAAGAGTTCATGTATCTGAACAAAACGCCTGAAACCCTCGTACAGCTCCAATGGCCGTAACTTCTTTGTCATAAGACGATCAGCACTTCAATAAAAAAGCCCTTCGATGGTCTGAAAGGGTCAACCCTACGCGAGGACAGATTATCTATAAATATATTAAATTTTTACGCTTTACGCCACAGGAATTTGAAGTCTTTTTTAGGCAAGATCCACTGTTTCAGAGGATGACAAAAAGACGGAGATCATGACGAGGCGCCGCAAAGGGTCTTTTGATGCGAGCTTTAGTGTAATTTCAAAAGCAAGATTTGGGTTTGGGCTTGCGGAGAAATGAGTTTCTTTCAATCGTTAGAATATCTTCAGCGACCTACGAAATGGAATCGGTGTGTCACATCCACGCTAAGTTGAAAGCACATGGGGCAACTCAAGGAAAATCCCAACCGGTTATTACCGATTGGGATTTTCCTCCTTTGGGGCCAGCAAAGACAGCCGCCTTGGATGCCGGCGCCGGAATTTCTTTATTTAGTGATCACAAGTTTGCGCGTTAAGCTCTGATTGGCGGTCCGCAAATGATAGAAATAGACACCGCTCGCGAATCGTTCTCCATCGAATCCCACTTCGTGATACCCCGCTTCTTGGTTGGCCTGGATAAGCGTCGCGACCACTTGTCCAAGCATGTTGGAAACGGTAATCGTCACAAATGTGGCTGAGGGAAGGGTATAGCGAATAGTCGTTGACGGATTAAAGGGATTAGGATAGTTTTGCTGAAGTTCAAAATTTGCCGGAAGAGAGCTTTTTTCCTTTTCAACATCGGTTATTGTGTTCGTCAAACTTACGTCATCGATGTAAGCAAACGACCAGACCGAATTTGCCGCGTCTGCCTGGAAGATGATTTGAACAGTGTCTCCGGCTACAGCAGTAAGGTCAAAATAAATTGGAGTCCATGTTTCCGTTTGGTTGTAATAGCATAGGTAATTGTTATAGATTGTCTGTCCTGCTACAAATACTCTGATCTCCGCCCCGACCCATAACCCCGAACAGTCGGAACCTTCAAAATTGCGGTCCTGGACAAAGAGTTTAAGATACAAAGGCTTTGACTTTGGTAAGGCTACAGTCTGTGAGAGTGAATTGACTTCATAACCATAGCCGCCAATGCGTCCCATATACTGCCCTGAATGAGTACTGACTGGAGGTGTAATATCTGTAGAAGCGAAGCCCGCTGCCGTGCTAATCAGTGTGTAGCCGCCTTTGCTGTACTCGGTCCAGCCGTTGTTCCGGCCCAAATCAAAATCGCCGTTGACGATCCCTTGCGCATGAAGCGCTCCTGCGATCAAAAATAAAACAGCGCAATACAGGCGTATTAAATTCATTGTTGTGCTCCTCATGAATTACGGTGGTTTGCAATGCCAGTCAACATTATCCAACTACGCCGCAAGCAAAGCTCCTGTTCTGATGAAGGGCGTTTGGCGCGAAGGATGTCAAAAATTGGATCGGGACCTCAACGCCCGGCTTTAGAATAGGCACCGGGCTTCATGGACTGATCTGGGATTACTTCATCAACACCAATTTTCTTGTCTGCACAAAATTGCCGGCTTCGATCCGGTAAAAATAGACCCCGCTTGCCAACCGGCTTCCGTCGAATATTACCTCATGCTGGCCTGCGTTTTCCCGTTCATTGACAAGAGTATAGACTTCCCTGCCGATAATGTCGTAAACTTTCAGCACGACGAAGCTGCTCATCGGCAGTCGATAGCTGATTTTTGTCGACGGGTTGAAAGGATTCGGATAATTCTGCATCAACTCAAACGAAGTTGGAAGTGATCCGGTATTGTCCTTCACATCTGTTGTCCGAGTGCCTATCACGAACCAATCCGGGTACGTCGCATCGACAATATACTCTGCACTCGTGCCGGTCCCTTCAATCATATTCGCGTTCAGAGGCATTTGCTTGATCGATTCGTGAAGCACTCCAGAGACATTTTCGGTCGTGTGATACGCGATTGTTTTATCGTCACGCGAATATGTCGGATACCCTGCCACGGTGAGAGGCCCGGCAACCGTGCCGACCGCGCCGGTATTGAAGTCCGCCGCATAGACGTAAAATTGGCTCTTCTTCGTATCGAGGTAATCAAACGTAAATCGAGTCGGAGATATTTTAGAGTATGACGGATTGCCGACGTCGATGCCATCGCTGAGCGGCGGAAATACGCTGCTCATTTTTTCCGCCTGGATATCGAGTAAGTTGATATTCCAGAAATTCAGCGTACCTCCTGTTGAATTCTTTAGCTGATTATAGGCATCGAACAGCAGGTATTTTCCCGTGGGATCGAACGAAAGCGAGTTTGCGTAGAGAGCAGTTTTAACATCCGCGGCATCGAACGCCTGCGTAACGATCTTGAATGATTTTGCGACATTGGCGACGAGATCGAAATAGTAGATCGTTGTATCCTGAAAAATGGAAGTGAGCGCGAGAGACGATAATCCTGGTCCAATCGCAACGCTGTTCCACACTCTACTTGTATCAATGAGAGATTCCTGAGGATTATTCGGGTCGGCAGCAAGAGCCCGCAAGTTGTTATCGCCATCGACAAATATGATAACACCTGTCGCATCCGATACGGCCGGACGATTATTGACGACCGTCGTCGTCAACGGGTGATAGTCGGCGCTAGAGGTTACGGACGTCTTGACCATATAGATCGAATTCGGATCAGATGGATCCGTGTTCGTTACCAATATCCATTCAGCTCCCGTAAGCGTTGAGTTCGGGGGCGGGGGCGTCGCATTTCCTTCCATAACGCCAACGCCATCCCAGGCGTTCTTGATACTGGTTACTTCGTTGCTCGCAGCGCCATAAAGATCCGTTGCGGCCTTTTCGGTCGCAATGCGAGCATCGATGAACTGCGACGACCGCGTCAGATAGAAATTAAGTGCGCGGTACCATATCTGGCCGGCTTCATGACGTCCGATAGCGGTCGCAGCGAGGTAGAAGGCATGATTTGGAATTCCGCTGTTAACATGAACTCCCCCATTGTCCTGCGTTGTAGTCACAAACTCGCTCATGGTCGCCGGCTGCCATGCGTTCGACCCTGCACTCCCACCGTTATGAGGGTTCGAAAGGTCTCTGAGCGAGCCGGATGGAAACGTGGTAAGGTCTTTAACAACCTGCTCACCTATCGTCCAATTCACCGTGTCGACCAATGCTCCGAATACGTCGGAAATCGACTCGTTGAGTGCGCCCGACTGATCCTGGTATTCAAGACCGGCTGAATATTGTGTCACGCCGTGCGTCATTTCATGCGCTGCGACATCAAGCCCGCCGGGCAGCGGTTTGAAGAATGTCTGGCCGTCGCCGTAACACATGACCTGCCCCGACCAAAAAGCATTTTCCATCGGCTGACCGTTCTCCGTTGCATGAATGATCGAATTGATCGTCATTCCTTTATCGTCGATCGAATTTCTATTATGGGAAGTTCGGTAATAGGTATACGTAACGATCGCGTTGTATAGAGCCGAGATAGACGCGTGGTCTGTCCACTGATTGTTGGTTGAGCCGACATAATAGATCGAAGATTGACTGCTGAGGTCATGGTTCCGGAGGTCAAGGCCGACAATGGCCCCGACCATGCTGTCTGGCACCGTGGATTGGGAGGCGTTATACATCGGCTGTGATGCATCGACCATATAATAGTTTGATCCCACCTGATATGTCCCAAAGTTTCGGGTCACGCCGTTCAAATCAACTCCGCTCCCTGTTGTGGCGCCATCGAAGCAAACGTTGTTATACGAATTATGGACTTGGCCTGACGCTGCATCAATGAAATAGTACCAGTCCTGCGAAAGTTTCGGCATGACTTCGACAAACCAAACAAGATGAGGAACATGATTCCTGTCGTGCCATATCACTTTCTTGGCCGACGGGCCGGCATAGCCGGTGAGTTTCGCCATTTCGGAAGAAAGCGTTCTTGTTATTCCTTTTTTCTGAAGATCGCTAAGTGCTTGGTCGATCGCCGCAGATGCAGCAATCGTTCCTTTGAGATCGGTGATGCTTTGGGGTGTCGGCTCGTACACACCGCTGGCGGAAATCACATTTCCCAGAGCATCGGTGTGGACGACTATTTCCTTCGCCCAAACTTCTACTCCCTGGTACATTTGTGTGAATCTCAGATGGGACGATTGAAATTGATCGGTCCGGACATTCTTCAGCCGGAATTCATTTTGCGGATCTGTAATTTTCAATATCGATCGATTCATGGACAGAAACTTCCTGGCGTTTGACGTCCTTGTCTCCGCCGATTGGTTACCGGATGACGTCAATGCAGAGGCGGCATTCAGTTCAATAAATCGCGGGGTTGTCGTTTCCTGATTCCAATGTATTTTCTGAACCGTATTCGATTGACCAGGAGGAACGAGATTTTGACCGATGGAGTTTTGGGGAGCGGCAGCCGATTGCTTCGGTACACCACGCCCTGCCCTTTTCAAGAACGCATTCAGATTCTTTGTGATAGCGGTGAGATCGGGGACCGTCGAACCATTGGCCTGGGAGACACTAACCGAAGAGCCGATGGCTGCTCTGGAAATGTTCTTGTGCGGGGTAGTGCCGGCGAAGAGGGCGCTGGAAACGGCTGTCGCAAAAAACAAAAAAGTGTAGAAATTTGGCTTCATATACTCTCCTGTTAATCTTGATACTTGATAATTTTTTTGATCTCTGCGATAAGTTCAATAATGTAGCGAGGGGCATCTCCGGGAGCATCGGCCCCGGGAAACGAGATGGCGTTGCTTTTGTTGCTGCTCGTCAGAGTAATCACCGTGGTGTAGTTCCCTTTTTCCGAACGCGTGTAGCCGAGAGTGTCGTTTTTCATCATTAATGAGCACAACGTGTCGAGATCATCAGAGGGTAATGTAAAACTATCGGTATAGACGGGAGAGGAACCCGCGTGCCGCGTCCACTTCTGTACGCTGCCGTCGCTCTGGATCGTCAATCCATGTTCGAGGCCGGCGAAGCCTCCCCCGGAGAAATATTCGATGGTGAAGTGATAGTCATTCCGGCAGATCCTTGACGACGAACAATTCAAGAAAGTGGACTGGAGCAACATTGCTATTGAGAAAATTAGGATTCGCGTCACAGAATAAATTGATTGAAAAGACACGGGCGTTCGACTAGACGATACGCCTTTTCGACAAGAGATGTTAATGATTGATGGAGCCTTATTTCCTTGGCAGCCACGAGAAGGATTCGGTTGCCGCTCCCGCTAAGAATCCGGAGTTCTCGATTTGACGGATCCTGATATGGCAAACTAAAAAATTACTTGTTTAGAGATGCTTGTAAAGAAAATCGAAGATGATGGCAAACTTTTTGGCAGGTAATGCTGATAAAATAGCATCGACGTAGAGAAAAGTCAAGGAGAAAAACGGTGGTCGTGCATTTGCATACACATGTTTTTGCGCCAGAATGCGAAGAAATTCAACACCCAGCAATTGTGATTCCTGATAATGATACACAACTTCCATCCAGTGCGAGAATTCGATCACAATTTCCTGGCCCTTTTGCAAGATTGCGTGAGCAAAAGGCTTCCAGGCAGTTGGGGAAAGCAAGTTAAATAAAAAAGCCCGGCGTTGGGGGGGAACGCCAGGCTTGACCCTTTCTAGGTGCAACGCTCAGGGGAGGAAGCGTTACACAGGTCGGCACAAAGATAATTATTCGTTGTGAATGTGTCAAGATGAAAAATTTAAATAGAAACGGGAGTTGCGCCCGATTGGGGGAAAAGGAGAGAACTCGCTCGCCGCTGGTGATGGAGAAATCGAGACGGTCTCGGTTTGGGTACCGCAAATTTGGTGCAAATGCCAGCAAATGCAGGTGGAAATTGACTTTCCGAAATTGACATCCATGACGCATTCCTTGTGGAAATATTTCATTGTTTGATTGATAGGAAATGCAGATGCCTTTCTCCCTCTCATGGATGCGAGTTTTCGTTCGCCAATTCGACGACTCAAATAGATAGAACACAAATAACGAAAAATCCCTTTGGCTCCATGCCAAAGGGATTTTTTCCTTCGTGTAGCGGGGGAGGGATTCGAACCCACGACCTACGGATTATGATTCCGACGCTCTAACCAGCTGAGCTACCCCGCCGTTCTTGAATTTGAATACTTTATGCAGCGAAAACCGGGCGCTTTCTAGCGGGACTGAACTACTCCGCCGCAAAAACCATCGAAGTCCGAAACAAATATATGAAAAACTTTCACGATCTGCAATTTTGAATTACGTCCTTAGTAATTTCTTTTTGCCCGGCTCCATTGTATAAGGATTACTTCCTTTCAGGATCGCCGAAATCAATTTCGTGCCGGCTCGTAATAGCAACCAGTTCCCCTTCACGAGAAAAGCGAGACAGTTCCCGATCAGCGACCAGATAAAGAATAAACGATTAATCAGGGTAAATCTCTCGGATGTGTTCATAAAGTAATGCAGTGCCAATCCCCTTCTATAGAAGCTTTCAGCTTCCGACAAGCGATTATCTTTTATTTTATGATGGTAGGCAGGGGCATCCATCAATACATGTATCGCAGGGAAGTCCGGGAAATGAAGCGCGACGCCATAATGATCGCCGATGCCTTTTGCATCGAGAACTTCATCAAACGGACTCGAAAGAAGCCAATCTCTTCTTAAAATACTCGCTCCTAAACTATAGAACGCCGTTTTAAATACCGGCTTTTCAAAATGCGTCACCAGCGGCCATCCGGCCAGGGTGTAACTATTTTTTCGTCTCAAATAAAAGTTGGAGAGAGAACGATAAATGAATCTATTCGAAGAGCTTGTTTCTATATTCTTGATGCTGCACCAAATGCCTTGTTGAAAAATAAACTTCCAGCACAATCGACCGATCGACCTTAAAGGAAATTCGTATCCCCATTGTCCCTCTTCATTTCTTTCGTTCCAGCTGCCGGAAACAACATGGACGTCTGAATTGTCCTGGATGAATGCCTTTATTTTAGAGACATAGTCTATCGGGAATTCAAGGTCGTCGTCGCAAAGGAAAACATGGGAACCGGCAGCACTCTTTATCCCGGTATTGCGTTGCGCACAAAGAGAAGGAAGGGAGCGTATGTATTTTACGTTTAAGGAAGGGAAACTATCTGTCAATTCGATGCCGATGCGAACATCGTCGCTCGCATCGACAATGATCACTTCTTCCGGCAATTCCGTCTGCAGAGCCAGAGACCGCAATGTGCGAAGCAGGCTTTCGCGCCGGTTGTATGTCGGAATAACTGCGCTTATCGTTATCACATCGTATCGGGACGGCGATTCGGTCGAAAAAAATTCGGTGAGCACTGACGGAGAACCGCCTCTCCGCTGCCGGAGAGGCGGCGATTCACGGTAAGAATCAATTTACTTGTGCCAAATATGCGTGGCATACTTTTGCAGCTTCTCGTCCATGACGCATGGCGCGTGCAACGAGGCTTGCCCCTGTCATCGCATCTCCTGCGACATAGATGCCAGGGACTGATGTGGCGTATCTGCCGTCGCTCTTGATGTTCCCCCGTTCGTCGAGAGCAAGTTCCAGATCTTGAGTGAGCTTTCCATGTTCGACGTGGAGAAAACCCATGGCTAGAAAAACGAGGTCGGCATCTATGCTGAATTCGGAACCGGGGACCTCAAACATCTCTTTATCGTTGCCTTTCGCATCTTTGTTCCATCCAACGCGCACGAATTCTCCTTTTTCAAGTTTGGATCCGGTCCCGGAGAATTTTTTCGTCGCAACCGACCAATCGCGGTGACACCCTTCCTCGTGTGAAGAAGAGTTCCGGAGAATTTTCGGCCAATCGGGCCAGTCCGGATTATACTGCTGATCCCATTCGCGGGGTTTCGAAAGAATTTCAAATTGGTATACTTCATTTGCGCCTTGACGGATCGCCGTGCCGACACAATCATTGCCCGTATCGCCGCCGCCGATCACGACCACGTTCTTGCCCCCAGCCCAAATGATCTCATCCTGGCGTTTCATTCCGGCAACGAACATGTTCGATTGCGTCAGATATTCCATCGCTTGATGAACGCCGTCGAGCTCGACGCCAGGGACGTTCAGCCCGCGAGCACGGCCCGCTCCCGGCGCGAGCACGATCGCATCAAATGATTCTCTCAGATCTTTTGCAGTGATGCCTTCTCCGACATTCGCGTTCGTTTCAAATCGAATGCCTTCCGCTCTCATTTGCTTCAATCGTCTGTCGAGAACCCACTTTTCCAATTTGAAATCGGGAATTCCATAGCGGAGAATGCCTCCGAGTTTGTCCGACTTCTCAAACACGGTCACGGAATCTCCCATCTGACGTAACTGCTGAGCCGCAGCCAAGCCGGCCGGACCGGAACCAACAATCGCGACGCGCCTGTTCGTTTCGACCATCGGAAGCGACGGAATAACCCAGCCGTTTTCGAACGCCCGTTCAGCAACGAATAATTCGATCTGCCGGATCGACACAGGGCTGAGATTTAGTGCAAGCGTGCAGGAAGCTTCGCACATTGCAGGACAAACCCGCGCCGTGATCTCCGGGAAACTATTGGTCCACTCCAGCTGTTGGTACGCATCGCGCCACTGGCCGCGATACACGAGGTCGTTCCAGTTTGGAATGTCATTGTGAAGCGGACATCCCAGCCAATGACAGAACGGAACACCGCAGCTCATGCAGCGGGCTCCCTGCTTTTTTATTTCTTCTTCGGTGAGAAGATTGACAAATTCATGATAGTCTTGAATGCGGTCAGCGACGGGACGATACGTCGGATTAACGCGCGGGTATTCGAGGAATCCACCTGCCTTGCCCATGTGTGCGCCCCTTTTCAGAAAAATGTGAAGTGTTCGTGCCTCTTGATTTTACTGTTGTGACGGTCTTATCCAGACCGTGGTAATAAAATAACCAAGTCGCGAAGTAATATCAACAGGCTTTTTAAAGGAAATGCACAGGTTTTCTGATATGGAATTCCAGGGGAATACAATGAAACCCCTGTCGCCGCGGTTATTGGGGCGGCGGCTGGTCGGAGAACTTGAGACTTGACGTCACAACAATCTGGTCCTGTTCCACTCTCAGGTTCTGATTGAATGGAGTAATATAAACTGTTTTGGATTGGTCGCCGGGGAGTGAGACGAGAACGCTCGGCTGCACCGGCTGCGGGCCGGCAAACTCAAATTCAGGCCGGTAGAATTTTGAAATATCAACATCGCCCAGATGGATCTTCTTGCCAAAGAATTTTGTGTACACTTCAAAAGACGCTTTCAGCACTTTCACCGAGATTCTGTTCGTCTCCTGGTGATATTTGATCTCCACGTCTCCGTTTGCCACCGATCCGTACTCGAACGGCCCCACCTTCACGCTTGCATCGGCGGCGAAGTCTGCCGCATTCGGCTTGAGCTGAATCCTGGCATTTTTCACAGTCCAGGTATACTCTCCCTTGAGCCCCAAGACGTTGTACGGCGCCTTTCCGCTTACCGGACCGACCGCGTCGAGAAAACCGTTCAGCGTAGATTGCCGAACGATAACCACGGCATCGGGGCCCTGAGCATACGAGGGATGAGAGAACGTGAGAAGTGAAAAAATAAACAGGACGGCGGTTGTAAAGCGCATTGTTTTTTCCCTCAACGATGTATAGAGACTCTCGAAAAATTCATCGAATTAAATAACCGGGCTCCGACGGCACCAGAAAAATAAAAAAATAATCCTATTAATGTCAAAAAGAATTTCGATTCTGGGATCACAATGTAAATGGCGTAACACCGTTCTCGTCAACCCGGCTGATGATAAGGGGTTTGGGAATGGGCTTCGATGAGCTAAAGGCGAATGAGTTCATGATTCTTTCAGAGGCGGGGTTTACAGCGCTCTTATTGTCCGTATAAATAATTGCTACGGTTTCACCGGCAGCGACCGCGTCTCCGACTTTTTTTGTCAGCCTGATTCCCGCTTTCGGGTCGATGACATCATCCACCTTCGTCCTGCCGGCACCAAGTCCGATACCGGCCAACCCGAGTTCAAGAGAATCGATCCCGGTAATAAATCCGGTTTCGGCAGATTTGATTTCGCCGGAATATTTCGACCGGGGATATTTTTCAAAATGCTCGATGAACGAGACGTCGCCCCCCTGCCGCTTCACGAGCTGAAGGAATTTTTCATAAGCTTTGCCGTTCTTCACTACTTCCTTGCATCGTTCAATGCCTTCTTCGATCGACTGCGCCTTCTTTCCGAGCATGATCATCGCACCGCCGAGGGTGTATGTCAATTCCATAATATCGCGGACATCCTTTCCGCGCAGACACTCGACCGATTCCACGACCTCCAGCCAGTTGCCGATCATATATCCGAGCGGATGATCCATGGCAGTGATGAAGCCGATCGTCTTCTTCCCAAAACCGTTGCCGATGCCGACAAGGGCCGTTGCCAATTCGGCGGCCATTTCATATGTCGGCATGAATGCTCCCCGTCCGGTCTTCACGTCGAGCACGAGAGCATCGATTCCTTCCGCCAGTTTTTTGCTCATAATGCTTCCGGCGATCAGCGGAATGGACTCGACCGTGGCTGTGACGTCTCGCAGCGCGTACATTTTTTTGTCGGCAGGAGCGATCTCTTCGGTTTGACCGATCATCACGGCGCCGACCTCGGCGATAACCTTCTTGTATTCGCCGATCGACACCGAGGTGCTGAAACCCGGAATAGACTCGAGCTTGTCCAGCGTTCCCCCTGTATGTCCGAGGCCGCGGCCGCTGATCATCGGAACGGGGACGCCGCACGCGGCAACGATCGGCGCAAGGAGAAGCGAGATCTTATCCCCGACGCCGCCAGTGGAATGTTTGTCAACTTTCACACCCGGGATCTTCGAGAGGTCGATGACGCTGCCGGAGTGAAGCATCAGCCGGGTAAACTCGCGCGTTTCTTCGGGGCTCATTCCGCGGAAGTATGTCGCCATCAAAAAAGAGGACATCTGGTAATCGGGAATACTTCCGTTGACAAACCCGTCGATCATGAATTGCAGCTCGCCGGATGAAAGAGAGGTGCCGTCGCGCTTTTTGCGGATCAGCTCGTTGGCTGTCATAAGCTTATAGAAGTGTGAGGATCTGAGGGAAGCTGTCGATGATCCAGTCCGGCCTGACAGCAAGCAGCTGGTCGCGCGAGCAGGTCCCGTACGTCACGCCGCAAGTGGCAACGCCGGCGTTCTTTCCGGTGAGAACATCCCTGTCGGTATCCCCGACCATGAGCGTCTCACTGTAGAGCCAGCATTGTTCTTTTAGGATCTTATTGAGAATAGCCGGATTCGGTTTGTGGGGCATGCCGTCGGTCCCCTGCAGCTGGGAAAAATTCTCTGCAATGCCAAAATGCGTCAAGATTCTCTTTGTTGTCTCGCTCGATTTGATGGTCGCGGTGGCAAGGTTAATCCCTTCAATGCGAAGAATCTCGATCGTCTCTTTTACACCGGGGAATAATTTTGTATTCTCGAGCGCACGCGGACGGTAATAGTCCCGGTACATGATCGCAGCCTCCGGGATTTTCGGATGGAGGCGGTCCGGAAGCAGGAGTGTAAAAGTCTCCTGGAGCGTCTTGCCAATATGAGGGTATAGATCTTCTTCCGTGAAATTTTCGACTCCAAGCTGCTGAAGCACCCACAACTGTGCTCCCGCAATATCGCGCTTGGAATCGAGAAGCGTGCCGTCGACGTCGAAGATAATGTTTTTAAGCATCGGTTGTGCGAAAGAGTTTGATTGAGAAGACAGGAGACAGAATTCAGGAGACAGAATTTGAGAATGATCCGTTTACTATTTACTGTTTACTGTTTACTGACTCCTGTATTCTGAATTCCAATCATTCTATTGTCCCGGTTTTTTACGAAGTAATCGCTCTCCCATAAAAATTCCCGCGATCGATTTTCCGTCGACGATCTCCCCCCGCTCGACCATCGCAATAGCTTCGACAAGCGGTACGCGAAGAAGTTTGATCGTTTGCTCCCCTTCTTCCAACGATTGTCCTTGAGGCGACAGCGAGAGGTCCCGGGCCATAAAAATATGGAGCCGTTCATTACAGAAGCCCGGGGTCGTCATCATCGTCGTCAATTTTGTCCACCGGGCGGCAACGTATCCTGTTTCCTCCCTGAGTTCGCGTTCGGCGCACCGCTGCGGGTCTTCTTTCGCGTCAAGCTTCCCCGCAGGCAATTCGATCACTTCCCCTCCGATAGGGTACCGGAATTGTCTTACGAGGATGATATCGTCGTTCTCGAACACCGCAAGCACTACACTGCCGCCCGGATGTTCGATGATCTCCCTGATCGACTCGTTGCCTGAATCATACCGGACATGGTCAACGACGAGATTCACGATCTTTCCCGTGTAGAGCTTTTCGCTGCGGAGAACTTCGAAATTCATCAGCGCTTTCTTTCTTTGAGATGAACAAATTGCAGCGGGAATGCAAATTCAATTTTTGCTTTGTTCAACGCTTCATACGCCTGCACCCGGAGCTTTTCACTTACGGGAAATTGCTGTTTGAACGCCGCGACACGGCAAAAGAGTTTGAATTGCAGTCCGGTTTCTTCGAATTTCATGAGATTGACTTCCGGAGCCGGATCCTTTTGAATGTCGGGATGAGCACGGGCGATGTCCAGAAGGATCTTTTTAACTTTAGCAATGTCAGAACCGTACGCGACATTGACCTCGACGACCACACGTACGGCGGGGGCGGGAAAAGAATAATTTACGATCCGCGTTTTGATCAGTTCACTGTTTGGAACGATCAACAGATTATTGTCCGAATCCACGATCTTTGTGCTGCGCAGCCCGATCTCATAGATTTCACCCTCTTCGCCCGACGGAATTTTCACGCGGTCTCCGAGGCGGAACGGACGGTCGAGCATGATAACAAATCCCGCGATCATGTTCGATATTGTTTCCTGCGCCGCAAGCCCTATCGCGAGGGAACCGACGCTGAGCAATGCCAGCAGACTCGAGATATTCTGGCCAAAGTGGTCGAGCACCACGATCACCGCGATTACCGCAACGATGATGTTCACAAAACGATTGACAAGCGGCGCGAACGCGAGGTCGAAATTCGACGATTCTTTTGCGGCGACATTGTGAAGCGCATGACGGATAAGCATATCGGTGATCTTGATCCCGAGCGCCGTCAGCACAAACGCCATCAACACATAGAGCGTCGTGTTTGAATATTCCAGGAAGGTAAAGAATGAAGTGTTCGCAGGTGTCAGGCCGTCGCTCAGTTCGCGAAGGCCGATATACATTCCCGAAATGGCGCTGATGGCGATCACGCGCTCGAGAATGATCTCGAGGATCTTGTCGTCAAGGTCGTTGTGCGTATGCGCAATGATCTTGCGAACAGCCACATCTAAGAAGACCTTTATGGCTTTGCCGGCAAGGATAACAAGGAGAAACAGAACCAGACCCGATACTGCATGGAAAAGCAATCCCGTCCCGAGCATTGCTTCGGCCTTCTTTAAGAAAGTATCGCTGACCACAATGAGAAGAGATTTCATGGATGAACCCTGAAGACTACTTTCGGCTTCCCGGCTTTACCGCCGGTGTTCCTTCCTTGCAGAGAGGGCATGTTTCTGGGGCGTACGTAACAACGTCCATCTGAAGGACCGAGAAAGTTTGTGCGCTAAATGCGATCGTCCCGTTGCTGCGGTCGACAATATAACCAACACCGGCGAGAATTGCTCCGGCGTTCTCGACCAGGCGGATAATTTCTTTTACCGAGCCGCCGGTCGTCACGACATCTTCCACCGCCAGCACCCGTTCCCTTTTTTTTATTTCGAACCCGCGGCGCAAGCTCATAACTCCGTTCTCACGTTCGGCAAAAATCGTCCGGGCATTCAGCATCCTTCCAACCTCCGTTCCGACAACGATCCCTCCGATTGCCGGCGATACGACCAGGTTGATTTCGCTCTGTTCAAAATGTTTTACAATCTCCCCGGAAAGCAGGTGGAGATATTTTGGGTATTGAAGGACCTTCGCACACTGGAAGTAATGCGGGCTGTGGAGCCCCGAGGTGAGCAAAAAATGTCCTTCGAGCAGCGCGTTCGTCTCTCTGAAAATCTGCAATATTTCTTCTTTGGGAAGTTTCATACGGGATAACTGTAGGAGGCCAAGTTTTAAGGATTGCTGTTTGAGAAATCTATTTCAAATTTTAGTAGTGTCCTAATCTCAATTTACACAATTCTATCTGCATAACGTCATGCTGAACTTGGTTCAGCATCTAATGCTTTTAGACCCCGAAACAAGCTCGGGGTGACGTGGACTCGAAATTAGGACACTACCCAAATTTTTAATTCAAAATTCTTAATTCATAATTGCTTAATCTACCATTCATCCTCTATCTCCTCGAGTTCTTCTTCCATCTCCATCTTCTCGTGAACGTCGTTCGTTTCTGCCGCAAGCTCTATTCCCTGACGATAGGTCAGTTTCGCTTCCGCGGTCTTGTTCGCCTTGTTGTAAAGCCGTCCAAGCTGATGATAGGCCGCCACGTATTTCGGGTCTCGCTGAATCAACTCTTTCAGCGCCGCAATGGCTCTTTCCGTCTCTCCGAGGCTGAGAAATTCCAGCGCGAGAGCGTACCGGGAGAAGGAGTCGTCAGGATCCTTGTCAAGAAGTTCCGTGAGAGCTCTTATCCGTTCCTGGTTTGTCATACGTCCAACCGAATGATCATGGCAGTTTGTTTATTTGTTCAGCCAGTGCAAAATCCAATTCTGTCAAACCCCCGGCGCTGTGCGTTGAAAGGCGCAGAGTCACTTTGTTCCACCGGATATCGATGTCGGGATGATGGTTCATCTTTTCTGCGAGAAGTGCCACGGATTGCACAAACCCCATAGCCCGGGCAAAATCTTTGTGGACAAATGTCTTTTGAATCTCGTCTTCGATGCGTTTCCATCCCTTCGCCGACCTCAGTGATTGGACGATCTTTTTTTCATCCAGCAATGCCATAGCATATCCTCCATTAAACTTCAACTTTGAACGGTTCCAGTCTGTCGCTGAAATCGGGTTTGTAATAGTCCTGGCTCTCAAATTCCTGGCACCAGCCGTTTTCGAAACCGAGCGTATCCACAAGCCGCAATACCTTGTCGTATTCGCTTTCGCGGATGCGCCGGTCGAGCAGCTCTGTCGTTACCGCCTTATGTGTCGGATAGTATTGAGACATCACGCTCAACGTTACTCGATTGTCCAGTTCTTTCGCAATCCATCGGAGCGTCTCTTCCGACGTGGCAATATCGTTCGGGAGCACAAGATGCCTGATGATGAGCCCCCGCTTTACTAATTCATCATCACCGTACACAACGCCGCTGCCAACCTGCCTGTGCATCTCCTTCAAAGCGTTGCGGGAAATCTCGGTGTACGATTTCACCTTTGAATATTTATAGCCGTATTCATCGTCGCTGTATTTCAAGTCCGGGAGGAAAATGTCGAAAACGCCATCGAGGAGTTTCAGCACTTCGACTGAGTCGTATGCATTGGTATTATAGATGAGCGGGAGCTCCAGTCCCTGCTGGATCGCGATCAGCAAAGCGCGGACGATCTGCGGAACGAAATGCGTCGGTGAAACAAAGCCGATGGCGTGCACGCCTTTCGCTTGAAGTTCAAGCATCATCTCTGCCATCCGTTCGAACGTCACTTCATTTTTCCGTTCTTCTTTCCAGTTCTGGCTGATCTGAAAATTCTGGCAATAGACGCAGCGCAAGTTGCAATTCCCGAGGAAAATATTTCCAACTCCGTACGTCCCTCCCAAAGCCGGCTCTTCGCCGAAATGCTGGCAATATGACGAGACGACGGGGAGATAGCCGGAGTAGCAGCGCGCGAGTTCGTTGGTCAGACGGTTGTTGCCGCAATCGTGGGGACAAACCGTGCAAGACTCAAGCATGGCTTCCAGACGTTCCGAGCGCCGTTGCAGCTCGCCGGATTCATGCAGCGGAATGTACGATGGAGTAAACTTCATTCGCCTACGTTAGTGGTGGAACAATATAAAAAAAAATGGATAGGAATTCCAGGGGGAGAATGCGGAAACGCCACGACGCCAAGGTCGCCAAAAAGCTAGGAGAGTATAATTCTCTTTAATCCGTTTCTAAGAACTGTGGTATTAAAGTTAATTAGAACCTATCTCAAAAATGGTCTAGGGGTAGCCCTTCGACGCTCCCGACTTCGTCGGGATTGCTCAGGGTGAACAAATGGCCCGTTCATCCTGAGTAAGCGATCCCGCTCGAAGAGCGGGAGAGCGCATCTGGCGAGGCCATCCCTTCGGGAGAAGGATCAAGTGGCGTGTTTCAACCCTAAATGAAAGCCGGCCGTCTTCAAATGGGATAGTTTTGGTTCTTTCATAAATCCCCCCTATGCGATCTTTGCGTCTTTGCGGTTAGTATTTTCCCCTATATTTTCTTCAACGCTTGTTCGAAGTCCGAAATCAGGTCATCGATCCCCTCGACACCAACCGAGATGCGGATCATTCCGGGAGTCACACCATGCTGGAGCAATTCCTTTGCGCTCATGTTGACATGCGAAGAATAGACAGGGATACTGACGAGAGTCTCAACGCCGCCGAGCGACATTGCGTTCACCGCAACGTTGAGAGCGTCGCACACTTTCACGGCTGCTCTTACGCCGCCGCGAACCTCGATCGTGACCATGCCGCCAAAACCGGTCATTTGTTTTTTTGCGAGCGAATGATGGGGGTGAGATTTCAATCCCGGATAGATCGCGCGCAGCACTTTCGGATGTTTCTCCAACCTTTGTGCCAGCGTCAGCGCATTCTCATTCTGCCGCTGAACACGAAGTTCGAACGTCTTTAAGCTTCTGAAGAGCAGGTATGCCATGAACGGGTCTGCACAGCCGCCGAGGTATTTCGCCGTTATCTTTATCTTGTCGATGATCGCTTTCGTGCTCACGACAACGCCAGCGAGGATATCGCTGTGTCCCCCCAGATACTTTGTCGCACTCTCCATCACGATATCGACGCCGGCGTCGAAGGGCCTTTGATTCAAACAGGATGCAAAAGTATTGTCGATCATCGTCAGGATACGCGTGTGGTATTTTTTTTCAGCCTTTTTCACTTGTTCCACGATCTCCGCGATATCCACGATATCGAGCGTTGGGTTTGTCGGCGTCTCGAAGTACACAAGTCTGGTCTTCTCTGTGATGCGCTGGTGGAGACTTGGAAGATCCTTCGGGTCGATGTAGTGCACGGCGACAGCGGAGTCCGGCAGCGTGTCGCGGAAGAAACGGTACGTGCCGCCGTACAATGCAGGCGTGCTGACAATTTCTTCGCCGGCATGGACAAAGGCCAGGATCGTAGTGGAGATTGCGGCCATCCCCGACGCAAAGAGTGCGGCAGCTTCTCCTTCTTCCATCAACGCTATTTTTTCCTCTACGTCATGTACGGTCGGGTTGTGGTACCGCGAATAGACATAGACCGACGTATCGCCGTTGGCGTACCGCACCGCGTCGTCGGAAGATTCGAACCGGTATGTCGAGGTTTGGTAAATCGGGAGAGAAACAGGTCCCTTGTAGGGATGAAGTTGTTTCCCGTGGATTGCCTTTGTTGCGAGAGAAAGTTTTTTGAGATTCATTGATCGTAAGAGGTTTTTAGTCAAGATCGGAGAACACGCAAAATGTATCCGGTATTTGGGCTAGATCGAAAAATATCTTTCGAACTCATCGACCGTATCGGTCCGGAAATATTCGCCCCGTTCTTTATTCAGGACATATCCGCCGCGGTAGTTTCCTTTTGCGATCGCAGCAAGGGCTTCGCAGAGCACATCGATTTCTTCCTTCGTATTATAGATGCCAAAGCTCGCGCGGACAAAGCCGGGAAGCGTCGAGCGGTCGCGGGCAAGAATGCGCTGTTCCATGTCCTTCGATTCCACGTCATCAACATTCAGGAGGCATTTCACGTACGGATGAGCGCAGAAACAGCCGTTGCGCGTGCCAATGCCCCACTCGTAACTTAAGATCGACGCAACCAATGCATGGCTGAGGCTGTTGACGTTGAACGTAATGACACCGAGCCGATCGCCGGAATTCGCAACGTCCTTGTCTCCATAGAGCGCAACTCCGGGAATTTTCTTCAGTTTCTCGAGGGCATAGCGTGTCAAAGAAGCTTCGTGGTCGATGATATTCTTCCAGCCGATTTTTTCGAGGATCCGGATCGCTTGTGCCAATGCCACGGCTCCGACGATATCGGGCGTGCCGGCCTCTTCCTTGTCCGGCAAATCTGTCCAGTATGCATTTTCCAGGTTCACGATATCCACAGTACCGCCGCCCACGTTTTCGGGATCCCCCTCTTCAAACGTCTGCCGGCTCCCCACCAGCACCCCGACACCGAACGGTGCGTACATTTTATGGGCCGAGAACGCGATATAGTCGAGATGTTCCGGGTCGCTTTTCATTTTCATGTCGATGGGACGATGAGGCGCAAGCTGCGCGGCGTCGACCATGATCTTCGCTCCGACGGCGTGCGCCCACCGGGCATAGGTATGCACCGGGTTGATGAATCCGGTGACATTCGAAGCTCCGCTCACGGCGATCAATTTGACGTTCGAACCGTGAAGAGCAATTTTTTCTCTGAAATCTTTTTCATCAATCCGTCCGTCGGGTGTAACGTCGACGTGAACGACATGGGCGACCCTCCGCCACGGGAGTTCGTTCGAATGGTGTTCCATCACCGACGTCAGCACGACATCGCCGGGCTGGAACGAAAAACGATGGGCGAGCTTGTTGATTGCTTCAGTCGTGTTCTTGCAGAACAAGACGACGCTGTCGGAGAGGTCCGCATTCACGAATTTTGCAATCGTATCGCGCGCTTCTTCAAATACCCACGAGGACAATTTCGATTTGAAACCTGTGCCGCGGTGAACGTTCGAATACCATTTCAGGAATTCGTTCACCTTCTCCGTGACAACCGAAATCGTCGGTGTGCTGGCAGCGTTGTCGAGATTGATATACGGCCTGTGCACTCCGCCAAGAAGAGGAATTTCCTCGTCTATCCCTACGATATACTTGCGGACCGTGTGGATCGTGATTTCTTCACCATTCAGTTTCAAATCGGGCAGCGGCAGTCCAACGGCGACGGTCATTAGAGTTCTTCTCCTCGATGGTTAGTCTCTCCAAAGTACTTTTTTTGATGGGCAAGGTCAAGCAGTTAACAATGGTGGCAGTGACTCATTTTGACAAAAAATGGGTTCGTTTTGACAATGTTACTTTCTTTCCGAGAAAGGAAGTAACCAAAGAAATCCTTCGAAATCGTAACACGCGGATTCAATCGCCACCGCACGTGCCGTCAATTTCGGAGCGTGAAGAGTATTGAATACTATAGCCTTTTGCTTGAGCACCGAAATTGTCCCAAGGGGATCTCTTCGGAAAAACCCTTCGATTGAATCCTACCCACCCGCGCACCTGACGATTTCGACCTTGTTGCAAAGACACACGTTCGAAAACCTCGGAATCGGCGGCGGTGTGCAAGGGGGACGATGCGTGTGTTGAGAAAACGGCTGGCAGGTGCGGGAGGGTGTGCGTAAGCCGTTATCTCTTGCTTGTGTGGTTGGGAAGTCTCGATGGCATTCCGATTCCGAGAAGCTCTCTTTGCTTCTTTCTCTGGCTCAGAGAAAGAAGGATAATTTAATCAAGACCATCAATCAAAATGAGTCACTACCAAAATGGTGCGTTATGTTTTCCACTCTCAGCTCCCGGAGACCTTCGCGATTTACCGTACTTCCAATTTACACGAATCTTGCCAGCCACTCGCCCCCAAAATGGAGCATCCACGCGACAGGACCGTAGACCACAATCGCAAGAATGAACAGCAAGGCGAACTCACGCGACGCGAGATACCGTTCAAGAACCGCTCTTCGGAAAAGATAAAGGGAGAAAGGAAGGTTAACGCAAACGGCAGTGACAACTCCCGGATTATATTGCTTCATCCTGATCGATGCGGCAACATGCGGAATAAAGACATTGAGAAGCACGATGGCCTGAAGGAGAAAAAGAAGATACAGCTTTGCACTCCGTCGTTCCCCGTTGATGCACACGATCGTTACAACCACCGGCACGACCGTGGCAATCAAAAGCGAGAAAAGAAGTTGAGCCGGGGTGAATTGAAGATCAATCGCAATCGGAAGGTTCTCCTTGATGAGAGGCAAGTTTGCCATCACCCATCGAGGCATCGTCAACGCCTCCTCGATATTGTGCAGCGTGAGAACGATCGGAATGAGCCAGAGCAGCTGTTTAAACGTCGGCAATCGGTCTGCGTCGCGGAGAGAATTATTCATCGAGGAAATGCTTGGATTCAATCATCATCGTCACGCGCTCCCGTTATGATGAACGTGCTGTGAACCGGAGCCGGCATTTCAGAGGCCGCCCCTTTCACCGACTTCCAAATGATTTCGTTGAACTCATTATCGGGCACCTCGTCTTCCCGGGAAAGGTTGAACGCCTCCATCCTCTCCTGGCCGTACGCCCCAAGCGCATTTTTCTCCTGCAGGTCGATGACGTTCGTGCGGGCGACAAAGGGCGTCATATCGGGAGAAGATGAAAACGAAGCGAACATCGGCGTGGCGCACGCGTCGTACTGGCTCATCGGCGGCAGGCCAAGAATCAGCTCCATCGTGCGAAGCATGCCGGAGGTCGAGTACATCGTATGGTCGACAAAGTTACGTTTCGTGTACGGACTGACAACGAGGGCAATCGAACGGTGTGCATCCACATGGTCGGGACCGTTCTGCGCATCGTCCTCAAGAACAAAAACAGCAGATTCCTTCCAATACCTGCTGTGCGAGATCCGCTCGACGAGCATCCCAAGAGCCCGGTCATTCTGCGCCACCATCGCGCGCGGCGAGAGAGAATTCTTCTTCGTTCCGGCAGTGTGGTCATTTGGCAATTTGATAATCTGAAATTGCGGAAGCGAATCTCCCGCTTCATACGCATCGAATTCTTTTCGCCACGCCTCAAAGCGTTTCACGTCAGAATAGTCTAAGTCCCAGCCCCGGTAACTTGGAGAAGTCCTGCTCACCAGCCCGGATGCTTTCACGCGCGATGCCCCGTTTGCCGTATCCTCATCATCGACAAACTCCCCGTAGTTTCTGAGCGAAACGTTGTGTTTTAGACAATCGTCCCAAATATATCCTTCACTCGGACTTGCGATGCCTTCTTTTTCATAGACATACTCTCCGCCGCGGCCGCCGTAGTACGTGGGCCAGGTTTTCTCGACAAAGTCTGTTGCGTACGCAGCCATCGACCAATTGTGTCCATCGGCACTGACCTCGGCATCCTCATAATAATTGTCGAGAAGCGCGAACTCTTCCGCGAGCGCATGATGATTCGGCGTTACATCCCGGCCGAAAAGGGAGAGCGCAGAGTCGCCGTTCCCCTCGGGCAGATCGCCGAAGAGCTGGTCGTACGTCCGGTTCTCTTTGATGACATAAAAAACATGCTTGATCGGAGATCCGGTTGACTGCAATTTCGGAATCGGGTTCTCATCTCCCCATGCCTGCGCGGGATGAGTTCGCGTGATGGGCGTATTCTGAAAAACCTCTGCTGAATACTTCACCAATTCATCGTTCGAGGGAGCAGGGATAACCGACAACGTTCCCTGCAGCAAACTCGCGATATATTCGTGATGGGGATTCGCTTTCGATATCATTCCTTTCCCGTTTGCGACAAGGACCACATCGTCGACGCAGCGAACGACGGTCGGGTACCATCCGGTAGGAATAAATCCCTTCGATCGGCTCTCTCCGAATTTAGAAATGTCGATCACCGCCAGAAAATTATTGTCGGCGTTGGCGATATACAGCGTCGAGTTATCCGGAGAAAGAGCGAGTGAATTCGGGGTGCTGCCGTTCAGCGCGTCGGGTGAGATCGAAGTAGAAATTGTTTCTATCACTTTCATCGATTCAAGTCCGATCACCGAAACAGTGTTGAAGTTTGCATTCGCGACAAAAAGCCTCGTTCCGTCCTTTGTCAAAACCATCTCATTCGGATGATCGCCGACCGGGACAAGTTTTTTCAACGTCATCGAATCACGATCCACGACGGCAACTTGTGATCCTCCCCAAACACTGACGTACACACAATGCCGCTGCTCGTCGAGCGCGCAGGAGTACAAGGGATGTTCGAATGAGAGCGCTCCGACTATTTTTCCGCTGGAAAGTTCAACTTTGTAGAGCGAATTATTTCCTTTTGTGACCACAAAGAGGAGCGAGTCCCTGCTGCCGATCGCAACGTCCGTGGGAGAAATATCTTGTTGGGGGAATGGTCTGCCCAAGGCGATGGTCCGCAGATACACGGCTGAATCGCGGTCGAATGCATATTCATGTATTCCGTTGTCGTTTCCTGCTGAAACAAAGATTCTGTTTCCGGTGCTGTTGAAGCAAACGCCCATCCACGATCTCTTGATCGGCAAAGTCTGCAGGACACGCCGCACCTGAATGTCGACGAGCGAAATGGTCTGTTTCCCCTCACCGCTGTTCACAATAGCGGCGATTCTTCCGTCGGGCGAGATGCGCATTCCAAGAGGAAGATCGCCGAGGTCGATCGATGACCCTGCGGGTGAAAGAATCCATCCGTTCGGCAGCAGCGTCCTGCCGTCATCCATTCTTCCTGGAAGCCGTTGAATATTACTTGTCGGAACCGTTGAACACGAAGCGGCAAGAAGAGCTACGCACAAAACTGCCAAAAGATTTCTCATATGCATTCCATGCAGGTCATTTGAGAACATATACTCCCAACCGCTAGTACCGAATTATCTAAAAAGTAATCCTCACGCTAAGACGCAAAGACCATGTTTTAAAATCAATTTGCGACTCTGCGCCTTGATGCGAGACAATCTTCTAGAAGCCATCTCAAAAACTGCAATAAATGTCATTCAGTCCCAAGGGATCCCTTCGGGAAACGGAGCGAAGCGAAGTGAAGTGAATGCCGAAGGCATCCCTTCGGGAGAATCCATGACAATCATGCATTGTGAATCTACGAGGCTTCAGTGCCGTGGATGCTTCTCCCGCCAAAATGCGGCGGGAGAAGCATGACATTTACAAATCCAATCCTCATCGAAACCATTTTTGAGATGGCTTCTAAAACCTAGCTCAAAAACATGTCAACGTATCCTTCGATGCGCTCGCTCCGCTCGCTTACTCAGGATGAACGGTTGTTTGTTCACCATGAGCAATCCCGACGAAGTCGGGAGCGTCGAAGGGTCAGCGCAAAATCATTTTTGAGATAGCTGCTAGATATCTCAACCAATATATCGATTGACAGGTTGAATGTCATTCGGTTTTTTGTTAAGTTTTGATTAATAAAAGTATCGCTGTAACACCGCACAATAATCGTGCGATCCGGGAAATGCCGCCGACTATCATTCGCGCTTTTGGCAGCTGCGAAGGAACAATTGCATGTTTGGATTTTTTCTTACCGTTCTCAATCCCTCCCACAGCCTCCACAAAGAGTTTGAACGGGAGGCTATCCCTCACTCGGATATCCTCTATAATTACGCGCTCCGCATGACCGGCAACGCTGACGATGCCCGCGACCTTCTTCAGGAAACATTTCTGAAGGCTTTTCGCTTCTGGGATAAGTATGAAAAAGGAACCAACGTCCGCGCATGGTTGTTCCGTATTATGAAAAACACATACATCAACGTCTACCGGAAGGCCGTTAAAGAGCCCGATACAGTTGATTACAACGATATCCAGAATTTCTACAATGTCATTCGTGAAAGTTCCGCCGATGCGAACGACCTGCAGGAGAAACTTTTCGGGCACCTGCTTGATGATGATGTTACCAAAGCGCTTGAGGCCTTGCCGGAAGAGTTCCGGACGGTCGTTATTCTCTGCGACATTGAAGGATTGACATACGAGGAAATTGCGGAGTTTGTCGAATGCCCGGTCGGCACGGTGCGGTCGCGGCTGCACAGAGGCCGTAAACTCCTCTATGCAACTTTGTTCGAGTACGCAAAGAAACGCGGATTTGTCGGAAAAGACTGAACGATGAAAATAAGACAGAAGGTATAGCAGTGGATTGCCGAGAGTTTCAAGAGTTGATCACAGAAGCGGTAGACAAGCGGCTCCACACTCCCATCGAACACCACTTCAGCGCCCATGCCGACACTTGCCCCTCCTGCCGTAATGAATTCGAGAGGGAACGAATTACAAAGTCGGTTGTTCACTCAAAAGTACAGCACCAGGACGTCCCGAACGACGTCTCCGAATCTCTTCTTGCCGCTGTGGAAAATCTCCGTCCCGCATCGAGAAACTGGCTGACGATTATCTTCGGTGAAACATTCCTTAACCCCGCAGTTGCACTGGTTGCCCTTCTCTTCGTTGCCGTCGGCGCTGTCTCTCTGCTTCAAAAAAACAACGCGGTTCCGCTCGCGAGCAACAGGAATATCATCACGCAATCGCTGAACAACTACAGTGCCGCAATGACCGGAGCTCTGAAGCCGACGTTGATAAGCCATGACGCAAGCGACGTGAAAGACTACCTCTCAAAAGACACGCCGTTCGATGTGAGCGTCGCAACGCTGGACGACTGCGATTGGTGCGGCGGCGTCCTTTCGGAAATAGACGGTGTGCGCCTTGTCCATGTGGTCTATAAGATCGGCGGAGAAGGACTTCTGTATGTCTATCAGGTGGACATGAACGAAGCGCTGCGCGGAAATAAGATCGGATTGCCGGAAAATGCCAAAGCATCTCTGGCAAAGACCGGATGGTACTTTGAACAGACGCCCGACCGGTGCAACGTCGTGCTCTGGAGGCATAAGAATACGCTGTGCGCGGCCGTCAGCAAAATAGGAAGAGATAAAATGATCGCTCTATTGAGCGAGAAAGATCCCTGGTAACCCCAATGCCCGCAAAAGTTTCCGTTACAGCAGTGCTCGCACTGTTTCTGATTCTCTCCGGCTGTTCGAAGAACAGTCAAGAAAACTCATCGTCTCAAACTGCATCTTCTTCGCCCGGAGAGTACATCGCCAACGTTTCAAAAGTGAATTCGGTTCAAAAAAGCGAAGGCGGCAAAGCAGCCGACTTCAGCTGGACTGATGAAACGGGGAAAAAGATTTCTTTCTCGGAATTTTCGAAAGACAACGTCGTGCTGATAAATTTTTGGGCGACATGGTGCGGTCCGTGTAAGCGGGAACTGCCGGACCTGGTTGCCCTTCAGGACGAATACAAGGGTAAGAACATCAAGATCCTCGGCATTTCCGTCGACCGCGACGGCGATGTCGTCAACCTCGTGCATACGTTCGCTGTCCAGGCAAATCTCGTGTATCCGATCGTCATTGACAACGGGGATCTCGAAAAGGCTTTCGGCGGCATTCGGGGAATTCCTACGTCGTTCTTTGTGAACAAGAAGGGGGAGATCGTGAAGAAGATCATCGGTATGCAGACGAAGGAAACGTTCCAGGCGGAGCTGATTGCGGCTTCGCAGTAAAGAGACGGCTACACACCGGTGAGCAGCCGGTCTCCGAGGTAGGGCGGCAGCCCCGCTTCGATAATTTTTTCCCGCGCTAGGCCTGCATCATATTCTGCAGCAATGTGTTCGTACTCCCACCGGTCGACATCAAAAATCCCGAAACTCAGACGGTTGTCCCTGTTTCTCGGCTGGCCCACGCTGCCAACGTTGATAATGTACCGCTTGCCCTTTTCTACATCCGACGAAATTGAGTCTTCACAATAGACACCACTGATGTGAGAGTGTCCAACCCAGCAGATCGGCGTTGCGAAAAATTGAAAATACTCCAGCGCATCATAGCCGGTAACGATGTACTTCCACTCTTCCGGTGTATCCGGCGAAGCATGGACAAACGTACACTGGTGAGCGACTATTCTGTACGGCAAGCGGGACAGAAATTCGACATGCTCGGGAGTTAAGTGCCGCGCGGTCCATTCAATCGCCGTCCGAGCATAGCGGTTCAAATGTTCGGCTTTGTGTGGGTCGATCGCGGCCTCATCATGATTTCCTGCGATGCAGGATACTCCCCGAGCCTGAAGCATCTCAATGCACTCATTCGGTTCGGCACCGTAGCCGACGATGTCGCCGAGGCAATAGACGTGGTCGATCTTTTTTGTGTCGATGATGTCGAATGCTCTCCGGAGGGCCGGCAAGTTTGAGTGGATGTCGGAAATAATCGCGATACGCATAATAGGAAATGTAATAGAAGTCCTTACAAATGCAACTCGTTTGTAGTCCCTCAATTTGGGTTGAAATAGAAGGATCTCTGAGTTCTGAACGAACAAAGCACCATCATTGTTATTCTTCCCCCGTCGTTTCGTGGCGGGGGAAGAATCTTTAAGACGACACGGTGCCAAGGGACAACAGGCGGTATAGACCCTTTGCTCCGCTCAGGGTGACATATGGTAGTGATGTTCATTGGCATTTTACTTTGACAAAGCACCATCATTGTCATTCTGACCCCGCCGTTTTGTGGCGGGGGAAGAATCTTTCTTACGGCGAGAGGGTGAAGGAACGAACGGCAGTATAGATCCTTCGCTCCGCTCAGGATGACCGTACTTAGAGATCTAGAGATGACTTCCGAAAAAAAAGAAGCCCACTACCTCAATCTGCATATTTCTTGAAACTCACCCGAAATTCCATTACCTTGTATTCAGCGGAAGCTAAATCTGCTAGAACAGATTTAGCTTTTTAATTTTTCATTATTATTCCTCATTGTCACATGTGCGGCATCTGCGGCATACTCCATTTCGAAGGAAGCACTCAACCGGTCAACGAAGAATTGCTCCGCAGCATGACGGAGAAAATCAGGCACAGAGGCCCCGATTCCGACGGAATCTATCTCTCGCCGCAGAAGAATCTTGGTTTCGGATTTCGGCGGCTTGCGATCGTCGACCTGTCGCCCGCCGGCAATCAGCCGATGTGCAACGAAGACGGCACGGTCTGGATCGTATTTAACGGAGAGATCTACAACCATGCAAAGCTCCGTCCCGCGCTCGAAGCAGCAGGCCACCGCTATAAATCCCGCAGCGACACCGAAACACTCATCCACGCGTACGAAGAATACGGCCCTGAATTTGTACAAAAACTTGAGGGCATGTTCGCCATCGCGATCTGGGATTCAAAGAAACAGAAGCTCTTTCTTTACCGGGACCGGATCGGGATCAAACCGATCTATTACATCCATGCGAACAACCGGCTCCTCTTCGCATCGGAAATAAAAGCGATTCTCGAGGACCGCTCGATCCGGCGCGAAGTTGACGAGACCGCTCTTTCCCACTATTTCACGTTCATTGCCACGCCGGCGCCGCAGACGCTTTTCAAAGGGATCAAAAAGCTTGAAGCGGGACATTATCTGGAAGTGTCGCTCAACGGCACGATCAGCAACAGGGAGTACTGGAATGTCTTCCAGCCTGTCGACGGCGAGGACGTGGCAAACGAAGAATATTGCGCCCGACGCATTCTAGAGCTGCTCAAAGAATCTGTGGAAAAGCGAATGATGAGCGACGTCCCGTTCGGCGTATTCCTGAGCGGCGGACTCGACTCGAGTACGAACGTGGCGTTGATGAGTCAGCTCATGACACGGCCGGTCGATACATTTTCAGTGGCGATAGAAGGACAAAGTAGTTTCAACGAATTCTCATACGCACGGCAGATCGCGAAAGAGTTCAAGACCAACCATCATGAAGTTGTCATCAATGACAACGATTTCATCCGCCTGTTTCCAAAAGTCATTTACCATCACGACGAGCCTCTCGCGGACCCCGTCTCGTTTCCCCTCTATTATGTTTCAAAACTGGCCCGGGACAACGGCACGATTGTCGTGCAGGTTGGAGAAGGAAGCGACGAACAATTCTGCGGCTACACGCTGTACAAACGCATTATCCGGTTACAGGAGCAATTCCGGTTCATCCGTTCGATGCCGGAATCGATCCGCTCGACGAGCTACATGATGCTCTCGTCGCTGCTCAAGTCTCTCCGCGTCGACTACCGCCAAAATTATCTCAAGAATTTTCTTTCGAACGGTGAAGGGTTCCTCGGCGGAGCGACTGCGTTCGACGACAGCGAAAAAGCGAAACTGCTGAACCCATCCGCCGCGCAATCGGGCGCATTGGTGGATGAATCGTTCCGCGCCGTTCCGGGGGACGATTACTCGACAAAGATGATCTACTGGGAACTGAAGAACCGCCTCCCGGAATTATTGCTGATGCGGGTCGACAAGATGACGATGGCGACGTCGGTTGAAGCGCGGGTTCCGTTCCTCGACCATAAGCTCGTCGAGTTTTCGATGAAAATTCCGTGGCAACTGAAGATCAAGAACGGCGAGACAAAATATATTCTCAAGAAGGCCGTTGAAGGGTTGATCCCGCGCAACATCATCTACCGGAAGAAAATCGGCTTTGCCGGTTCGGGAAAAAATATGCTCACAAAGAAAATTCTCGATTATGCCAAGCCGTATTTGTTCGAGTATGACGATCCGTACACCGACAAAACGTATATTCGCACGCTCATCAATGAATACGAAAGGACCGGGATCAACTATTCAACACAGATCTGGAGCCTCATTAATTTTAAGATGTGGCACAAATCCTGGATCGCCGGAGAACAAATTACGTAAGTTGAACACTCGACACGACAAGAGCGGGAACATCATGATCGACACCGTAGACGAAAAACTTAAAGACCAGGTCAGGGAATATTGGAACGCCCATCCATGCGGAACTCAATTCACGCACTTGGAATGGGGCTCGAAGGAGTTCTTTGCCGAAGTCGAGCGGTTCAGGTACGAAACGCAGCCGTTCATGAGCGAGATCATCGGGTTTGACCGTTATCCTGGAAAAAGATTGCTGGAAGTCGGATGCGGGCTCGGAACCGACCTTCTCCAATTCGCCAAAGGCGGCGCGCTTGTCACCGGAGTCGACCTTACGCCGCAGAGCATCGAACTCGTGAAACGTCGATTTGCGCTCGATGGATTGGCCGTCGACGCACGCGTTTCGGATGCCGAGAATCTACCGTTCGACGACGCCTCGTTCGACGTCGTCTATTCCTTCGGCGTGCTTCATCATACGCCGAATACTCAAAAAGCGATTGACGAAGTCTACCGCGTTCTGAAGCCCGGCGGAAAAATCATCATCATGCTGTACCACAAGAATTCGCTCCACGTGTGGCTGGGGATTCCGCTCTTCACGTTGTGGAATTCATTGCGGGCAAAGAACAATGGATTATCCCGGCCCACTATTTTAGAAGACTGGGTTCGAGTCTATGACGGAGGAGAGAACCCGCTCGGGAAGGCGTACTCGAAATCGGAGGCCGAACGGATGTTCGCCCGTTTTCGAAATCGCACCTTTACGTTTTGCGATTCGTACCGCCGGAGATTTCCTAAACTCGTAAACGCGATAAATCAAAAACTCTTCGCCCCCTGGTCCGGTTTCTGGATGGTGATCAAGGGGGAAAAGTGAGGAGCGCTCTGCCGCTACTTTGCGTCGCTTGCAAAAGGAATCTGCTGAGAAGACGATCGTGATTAGAAAATGCGGTTGTTGCAATGTTTCAAGAAATTTAGTATTTCTATCCCGTATGATTGACCGTTAAGCTGCAGAACCTAATGCCCTTCCTCGCCAAACCAACGACTGGCTATCCATAGGCATCCGTGCCTTGTACTTCAAAGTTCAGTTCAATCCTGATGTCAGACTTCCATCTTTGCTATTGCCTCGGAAATTGAATAAATTGATGTAAATTTTTCCGGTCATCGATTGGTGTTGGCGTAATTTAACGGCAGTGTCGTTTCATTTATGAAATTATCATGCAGAAAATAACCTTTGGTATCGTCGGATGCGGCAGAATCGCCCAGCGGCATGCAGAACACATCAGCGCAATGGCGCGGCTGAGCGCGGTCTGCGATGTCAAGCCGGAGAGAGCAAAATCTCTTGCTGATAAATATTCATGCAGCAAATACGGCAAAATCGACGATTTGCTTTCTGCCGAAACAGACATCGACGTAATCTCGATCTGCACTCCGAATGCATTCCATGCTGAGCATACGATCAAAGCTCTCAATGCCGGCAAGCATGTGCTCTGTGAAAAGCCGATGGCCATCACCGTCAGCGACTGCCGCAAAATGATCGACGCCTCCGAGAAGGCAAAAAAAAATCTCTTCATCGTCAAACAAAACCGGTTCAATCCGCCGATCGTGGAGATGAAGAAAGCGATCGATCTGGGCAAGCTCGGAAAGATCTACAGCGTCCAGTTGAACTGCTTTTGGAATAGAAACGACCGCTATTACGAAGAATCCGATTGGAAGGGAAAAAAGGCATTGGACGGCGGTACGTTGTATACGCAGTTCAGCCATTTTATCGATTTGCTCTATTGGATGGTCGGAGAGGTGTCGAGCGTTCAGGCAATAACGAAAAATTTTGCGCATCCCCGAACCGTGCAGTTCGAGGACACCGGCGTCGTCCTTCTTCGATTTCAGAACGGTGCGATCGGAACCATTAATTATACCGTCAACAGTTTTAAAAAGAATATGGAAGGATCGATCGCTCTCTTCGGCGAAAAAGGAACGATCAAAGTCGGCGGACAGTATTTGAACGAACTCGAATATCAATCGATCGATGGTTATGAAATAACGGATCTTCCGCAATCCGCGCCGGCCAACGAATACGGCTTTTATCAGGGCTCGATGTCGAACCATGATAAGGTCTACGCCAATGTCATTGACGTCCTTTCGAAAAACGCGCCGATAGCAACGGGGGGATTCGAAGGAATGAAAACCGTTGAGATCATCGAAAAAATCTACGCTCAAAGTGCCCAAGCGAATTCGTAAAATCCCGAATTGCAGGATCCATCCCAACGTTTCAATCGGCAAGAATGCCGTTATCGAGGATTTTGTCATCATCGGCGCTCCTCCCCGCGGCAAGAAATCGGGAGAGCTGCCGACGATAATCGGAGACAATGCAGTCATCCGGTCTCATACCGTTATTTATGCGGGCAATTCGATCGGCGACAATTTCCAGACAGGCCATCATGTGATGGTCCGTGAAGAGAATGCCATCGGCAGCAACGTGAGCATCGGAAGCTCGTCGGTCGTCGAACACCATGTAACGATCGGGTCCAATGTTCGCATCCATACAAACGCGTTCGTCCCCGAGACGTCGATTCTCGAGGATGGCTGCTGGCTTGGTCCCCACGTCGTCATCACGAACGCGCTCTATCCGCTATCGCCAAACGTGAAAAAAGAATTGACCGGCGCGGTCGTTAAGAAAAACGCGAAGGTCGGCGCTAATGCGACATTGCTCCCTGGCGTTGTCATCGGCGAGAACTCATTGGTCGGTGCCGGGTCTGTCGTAACAAAGGACATTCCTCCGAACAAAGTGGCCGCAGGAAATCCCGCCAGGATCATCAACACGATCGCCAACCTCCCATACAAGAAATAAGAATGAACATTCCTCTCGTTGATCTAAAGAGTCAATACGCCTCGATCAAGAACGAAATCGACGGAGCGATTCAGACCGTTCTGAACCAGACTGATTTTATCGGCGGGGGCGCTATCCGAACGTTTGAAAAAGGCTTCGCTGACTTTTCCGGCATCCGGCATGTTGTGGGAGTTGCGAATGGGACGGACGCCATTCAACTCGTGCTCCGTGCCTGCGGAATAGGGAGCGGAGATGAAGTGATCACCGCTGTCAATATTTTTATTGCGACGTCGGAAGCTGTCACGGCGGCGGGAGCAAAACCGGTTTTCGTCGACAACGATCCTCTGACGTATACGATCGACACAACGAAGATCGAAGCACAAATTACTCCGAAAACCAAAGCGATCATCCCCATCCATCTTTACGGCCAGCCGGCGGATATGAAGGCCATTATGCAGATCGCCGAAAAGCATCACCTCATCGTCATTGAAGATGCGGCGCAAGCGCACGGAGCGCTGTATGATGGGATGAAGATCGGAAATTTCGGGAAGGCGGCAACTTTTAGTTTTTATCCGGGAAAAAACCTCGGCGCGTACGGCGATGCGGGAGCAGTCGCCACGAACGACGAAAAGCTCGCTGAAAATGTCCGGATGTTGGCCAATCACGGGCGGCTCGAAAAATATGAACACCAGATAGAAGGTTACAACAGCAGGCTCGACACAATCCAGGCGGCAATACTCAGCGTCAAACTTCCCCATCTCGACGAATGGGTCAAACGACGGCAATACCATGCTGCGCACTTTGATGAACTGCTGCGGGACCGCGATACTATCAAGATCCCCGTTGTCCGCAAGAATTCCACTCACGTCTACCACCTTTACGTCGTGCGTGTTGACAATCGGGAAAAAGTCCGCAGCATCTTGAAGGAAAAAGGGATCGCGACGGGAATCCACTATCCGATACCGCTGCACTTGCAGCCGGCCTATCGCTACCTGAACCACCGTGCTGGAGACTTCCCTGTCGCCGAGAAGTACGCGCCGCAGCTCCTCAGCATTCCCCTCTATCCGGAACTTACCGACGCCCAGGTCGAGTACATTGCCGGGACTCTGATCGATGCATGCAAGAATAACCCATGAGGCATGAGCGCCGCGCATGAAGAGCGGGTCAAACAACTTCCTCGACGGTAAAGACATCGTCATCGTCACGCTCTCCGAATGGGATGGGCCCCGCCGCATCCGTCATCACCTCGCCAATGAACTTGCGAAAGAGGGAGACCGAGTGCTTTTCATCGAAGGGTTTTACACCATTTCAAAGTTCCTTAAGAAGCCCAACCTCTCGAAGTTCTTCCGGTTCCTCAGCCGCCCGCGGGAGATCTCAAGAAATTTATTTATAGTCTCAGTTATCCCGTTTCTTCCGTTCGGAGAGTTCAGCTCTCTCGTGAGCTGGATAAACTGGAGCGCTGCTCGATTTTTCATCAAGAGAGCGATGAAGGAACTCGGTTTTAAGAAATGCGTGCTTTTCATTTTTGCCTATAATGCGGATTCGCTCATCGGACGCATGGATGAACAGATCTCCGTGTACTTCTGCAACGATGCATTTGACAAATTGTATAACCGGGAATCGCTGCGGCACAAAGTAGCAGCATTAGAGCAACAGCTGATACAAAAAGCGGACGCCGTTATCACTGTCTCCGAAAAACTGACGGAAGAACGATCGCCTTTTGCGAAAAGCATCGCGACGGTTCATCACGGCGTCGACTACCAGCTGTTCGAGGACGTTCTCGTATCAGGACCGGCTCCTGAAGACATCAGCAAAATACGGAGGCCGGTCATCGGATATTCGGGAGTCGTCCGCCACATCATCGATCTTGACCTGCTCCAGTACGTTGCAGCGCGGCATCCCGAGTGGTCGGTCGTCGTCGTGGGCCCGGTGACGGAAAGCGACAAACGATATTATGACAAAGTCGAAGTCTTGAAAAAAATGGCAAACGTTCATTTCCTCGGCCCAAAACCGTCCGATGAAATACCGCGGTACATCAATCAGTTCGACGTGTGCATGCTTCCGTATACTCTGGAGGAAGTATCGACATACTATGCGGCTCCTCTGAAATTTTATGAGTATCTCGCCGCTGGGAAGCCGGTTGTTTCGACAGTCGGGCCGAAGGAGATGGATGATGGTATTGTCATCAATGCCGTCACAAGAGAAACGTTTCTCAGCGGAGTTGAGAAGGCTCTTACGATGACGTCGGCGGAGTTGATAAGAAAGAGGAAGGAAGCGGCGAAACTCAATAGTTGGAGCGAACGGGTCAACTCGATCGCAGAGTTCCTTTCCGGAGTGAACATGAAGATGTCTCAAGAACTCTAAGGAATGTCTTTCTGTCCCAAAGGGATCCCTTCGGAAAACGGAGCTCCGCTGTCGCGGGGTGACCTGCGCGAAGTGAATGCCAAAGGCATCTCCCAAAGGGATCGCTTCGCGGCCTTCGGGAGGATCCATGACAATCATGCATTGTGAATCTACGAGACTTCAGTGTCGTGGAGGCTTCTCCCGCCAAAATGGGGCGGGCTCAGCATGACATTTACAAATGCAATCTACATCGAAGCCATTTTTGAGACGGCTTCTAATAGAATCGGATCAATAGATTCTTCGCTTCGCTCAGAATGACAACACAAAGCTTTTTTTGAGGGAGCTTCTAAAAATGACTCATTGCAAGGAAGACATTTATGGCAGCTACGGAATTTAAGAAAATTGATTTCATCGACCTGAAAGCGCAGCAGCAGCGCATTCGCGCCTCACTCGAGCAGCGAATCAAGAAGGTGATGGACCATGGGGCATACATCATGGGTCCGGAGATCGCAGAGCTCGAAGACCGATTGGCGAAGTATGTCGGCGTGAACCACTGCGTCGTCTGCGGAAGCGGGACCGACGCGCTCCTCATGCCCCTCATGGCATACGATATCAAGCCGGGCGACGTCGTCTTTACATCCCCCTTCACCTTCATCGCAACCGCGGAAGTGGTTGCACTGCTCGGGGCAACCACCGTGTTTGTCGACATCGACCCGCGCACATACAACATCGATCCTCGCAAGCTTGAAGAGGAAATTCAGAAATTTCAGAAAGAGAATTCGGGAAAAAAGGCAAAAGGAATCATTCCGGTTGACCTCTTCGGCCAAACGGCGGATTACGACCCGATCGAAGCTGTGGCAAAAAAATACAACCTCTTCGTCCTCCAGGACGCGGCTCAATCGTTCGGAGCTACATATAAAGGACGAAAGGCGGGCAGCATGGGAGACGCCGCCGCTACCTCGTTCTTCCCGGCCAAACCGCTCGGCTGTTACGGAGACGGCGGCGCGGTTTTCTGCAACGACAACGACATGATGGAAAAGCTCCGGTCGATCCGCGTGCACGGGCAAGGAAGCGACAAATACAACAATGTTCGTATCGGCATCAACGGCCGTCTGGATACGATGCAGGCGGCGGTGCTGCTTGCGAAGATGGAGATCTTCGATGAAGAAATACATTTGCGCAACGCTGCAGCCGCCCGCTATTCGGAAAAACTCAAGAATAGCGTCACCACTCCCTACGTACCGAAAGAGTTCGTGAGCGTCTGGGCGCAGTATTCGCTGGTTACCGAGCATCGGGATGCCATGCTCGATAAATTAAAATCCCGCGGAGTGCCGACCGCTGTGTATTACCCAAAACCTCTCCACTTGCAGGAAGCGTTTCGTTCCCTCGGATACAAGCGCGGCGATTTTCCGGTGAGCGAGCGTATCGCAGACTCCATCTTTAGCGTACCGATGCATCCGTATTTGAAAGGGGATGTCCAGGATTACATCGTGCAAGCGATCATTGAATAGCAGAACATAATAAGACGGAACCAGCATGAAAAAATCTCTTCTTCCCCGCCTAAAAAAAATTAAGATGCTCGCAACCGATGTCGATGGAGTGTTGACCGACTCGGGGATGTATTATTCCGAGCATGGAGATGAAATGAAGAAGTTCAGCACACGGGACGGGATGGGACTCGTGCTTCTTCGAAACGCAGGGTACAGGATCGCGATCGTTACCAGCGAAGACACGAAGATCGTCGAACGCCGGGCAGCAAAATTAAAGATCACGGATCTTGTACAGGGCGCGCGCGATAAAGTAAGCGCTGTCGAGATGCTGATGAAAAGGCATTCGTTGACGTGGGAAGAAGTCGCATTCATCGGCGATGACGTGAACGATCTTGAGGTGATGAAGCGCGTCGGCTTTGCAGCCACTCCGGCAGACGGGACCGATCAGAACAAGAAAGTCGCGCACTTTGTGACAACGAAAATCGGAGGCGGGGGGTGTGTTAGAGAGATTTGCGACATGCTGCTGTCGGCGGGAAAAGCCTATCTTTAAACCGGAATAGACCCTCCTCTGCACTGAGAGTGGCAATAATTGAAGATTGTTTTGGGGAGATTTCTTGGCTCACGCCGAGGCTTTTACCACCACCAGCGTTAGGTCATCATGCGGTTCGGCGCCGGCCCGGAACTTCTCGACGGACGAGAGAATGGAACTTTGCAATTTCGCAGCGCTGAGTCCCCGGCCTGACTGCACGACGTCATGGACAGTCTCTTCCCCGAATTGATTCTTCCCCTCATCCATCGCTTCTGTGAGTCCGTCGGTATAGAATACAAAGATGCCGTCCTTTGACAGCGGTTTGCGGATCTCCTGAAGCTCTTCTTCAAAAATTTTTCCCCTCTCCAGGCCGAGTCCGATGCCGTGTGCATCAAGGAACTGCAGCTTGCCGTTGACGCCAATGAGCGCCTTGTTGTGTCCGGCCCGGCAAATGCGAACTTCTTTTTTCTGGAGGTCAAACACCGCGAGGATCATCGTGATGAACGCCTTCCGCTCGATCCCTTCAAAAATACGGCGGTTGATGTGAGTAAGCATTTCCTTCGGCGTTTTGTACATATGAGCCGCGAGCTGCACCATCCCTTGTATCTTCGACATATACAGAGCCGCCGACATTCCTTTTCCGGAAACGTCGGCTACGACTACGAGAACTTTTTTAGGCCCGAGTTGGATGTAATCGAAATAATCGCCGCCGACCGACATGGCGGGAATTGAAACACCCGCGATATCCAGACCTTTTATTGCAGGAGTCTTCTTCGGCAGCAGGCCTTCCTGGATGCGGCGTGCGATGTCAAGTTCGTGCTTGATCCTCTCCTGCTCGGCAAGTTCTTCATACAAAAATGCATTCTCGATGGCAACCGATGCTTGCTTTCCTGTCGAAGAGAGGAGTTGCAGGTCTTCCTGCCGGAAAGTGGATTCGGATAATTTCTCGCCGACGAAGATCGCGCCGATCAATTTTTCTTTCGAGCGGATGGGGATGACGTATTGGAATTCGTGCTGGCGAAAATTCTCTTTGATGTCTGCGGGAAGATAATCGACGCTGAATTCTCCCTTGAAATTTTGAATCGCTTCGACCAGCCTCTTGTCCGCGAGGAGGCAGAATTTTTTCCAGGCTCCGCCGTCGAATCCCTGCGTTTCCGTGCAGCAGCAGGTACGTTCATCCCGGAAAAAAATAATGCCGGCGCGCTTCAATTTCATAAGCTCGCTTAACTTCTCCACTATTCCGCGGGCAAGGTCGAGCATGCCGAGTTTCGTTCCCATCACTTCTGCAAGCTCGGTAGCCGCCCGCCGGTAGTCATACCGCGCCCGGTCGTACATCGTGTCAATGAACTCCTGCCCTTTTCTTCCGACAAATCCTATCAACAGTGTGAGCCCGCCGGCGGCGGCCATCAGTACCTCCTTTTCAAACGGCTCTTGCTGCCCCGGAAGGGTCGGCGTGCTGAGGATTTCGATCGAATTACCTGTCAGCCGGACATTGGGTAAATGTAATTTTGCCTGCGGAAGGGTGAGAAGAATCTCCACGGCAACGGCTGCAAGAACAAATATCCACACCCATGAGATAATGGAGTACTGAATATTCCGCCGGACGCGCAGGTCCAGGTCGAGCAGCCGGTATCGTCCTATGGAATAGAGAAACGACAATGGAATCGCCGCCAGAACCGCTCCCATGTATCCGAAATACGTCTGGCTGTTCGTCATATTGACGAGATAGCCTAATCCAACGATGATGACCACTGCAATCAGCGATACCCAATTGATAATCCTCGAGAGCTTCTTGTATTCATGACTGCACTGCTTCCAGAAGAAGATGGACACCCCCGCTGTGGCGAGAACCATTGCTCCGATGCAGAAGATTCCCGACTGTCCCTTGAATGTCATAGCGATCGCGATGCATATCACCGCTAGGACATACATGGCAATTCGGATCCACGGACGCGATAAAATCTCCGGCCGTTCTATAGGAAAATAGCTTCTGCTGTGGAAGGTGACCGCCATCCCCAGGAAAAGCGAACAGGTCATCGTGAAAATCCGAATCCGAACAAACGTGTCGATATATGTGTCGCGCTGGAGCAGCGTCACAACGAAAAAGAAGCCCAACGTAAGGAATGACAGTCCGGTCAGTCTGGCGGCCTTCAAGCCGGGGCGCTTCAGGGACAGAAATGTGCCTGTGAACATATACAGCAGCCCCGACAGGAACATGATGAGGAGGGAGATCGGAATTCCGAAGGCTGCCAGGGTTACATTCAATCGCAACGATTGATTGCCGCGGAGGATATCATAAGCGATCGATTTTCCGATTTGTCCCTGGCGCATAATTGAGTCTGCTTCAAGGACATTTTTGAAGCCTTGCCCGTTGATCCGCAGGATCAAGTCGCCGACCTTCATTCCCGCGCGATCCGACGCTCCCCCTTCTGTCACATCACAAACGTTCGCCGTGGGCGGAATGACACGGATCATTCCCGAAGAAAGATCCAGCTTTTTTACTTTGAAATTTATCCGGGTCGTTTCGGAAGGACGGTCGACAGTAATAAGAACGGAATCACCGGCATTCCGTGCGGCGAAGGCGTCAACTTCTGAAGGAGTTGCGGGAGTGTGATCATCGATCGAGACAAGGAGGTCTCCGACACACACTGAATCCGTCTCGTGCGGCACAAGCGTCGCAAATGCGATGTATGTCGTTCTCTTGATGATGCTGCCGGGAAGGTTCTTCACAAAATAAAGGGGGGACGGCGAATTCATGAACAAGTTCTCATCGGTCGGCGAGCTGGCATAGCGATAAAACGCAATTGCCGCGAATACGAACAAGCAAAGCGCCAACGTACTGATGAGCGCCCGGACAACCTTGAGATGTTCGTCGAAGTATTTCATAGATTTGGCAATTTGGATTTGCATGAATATACGAAAAATCGAACAAATCGTTGCAGGAAAATGCCGGACATTCTGCTAATAGCGACTTTGCTTCAGGGGGTGAGGATTACAATGGTTTTTTCTCCAAATTTTGATATATTTAGCATGAAATTGAACGAACTGACCTTCATGACGATTGCGGTCAACAACATCTCTGGACATCGGTAGAAGATGGGCGTATTCGGCAAAAATTATCTCCATACCGTTGTCACAAATGTCATACTTAAACTCGTTGTGGGCCTGGTCATAAGCGTGGTGACAGCCCGCGGGCTCGGCCCTGAAGGGCGGGGCGAATATAATCTGCTCATCCTCATCATCACCACGCTGACCACTCTTTTTAATTTTGGGATACCCGGGTCGAACACATACTTCGTTGCGAAGAAGAAGATCGAAAAGGGGAAGTTGATGAGGGCCTCCTTCTTCATCGCAGTGTGGCTGAGCCTGTTTTCCTTTCTCCTCCTATACGTACTTTATCGCATCGATTACCTCCGCTATCTCTTTCCGGTCGACAGACTGACGACGACCATGGTGCTGTCGTTCGCAATTATTCCGATTGTGTTCTTCAACGTGTTCGCGCAGGGAATCATTGTCGGGGAGAACAAGATATACCTCAACAATTATATTTATCTTGGCAGTCAAACAACGCAGGCGGCAACGCTGGCGGCTGCCTATGCTCTTGGCATTTTGAGCGTCCAACTTGCCATCGCTCTTTACGCCGTCAGCAACCTCGTATCGTTCATCATTATCGGAGTATCGTACCGATCCACCTTCTTTTCCTTTGCTTCGCACAGAATGGAATGGCGCGAATACAAGCAGCTCCTTGTCTTCTCCACGCCTCTTCAGCTCTCTAACATCGTCCAGTTTCTCAACTATCGCCTTGGGGCGTTCATCGTTAATTATTTTCTTGGCGCCGCGTCGGTCGGGCTCTTCTTCATGGCATTAAATCTCGTAGAAATTCTCTGGCTGCTCTCAACCTCGATGGCGGCGGTATTGCTCCCGACAGTCGCAGCGCAGCACGATGACGCAAAAAAAATAACAGTGAAAGCCGCTGCTGCATCTTTTGCCCTGACACTGGCGGCGGCTGCCCTGGCGATCCCCATTGCACCATTCGCAATTGTTCATCTCTTTGGAAAAGATTTCGCCGGATCAGTTATTCCATTTCTCATTTTACTTCCCGGGATCACAATCTTCAGCGTAACAAATGTCCTTGCAACACACATTTTAGGGATCGGCAAACCCGGATTTAATACTGCAATTTCATTTATAGCACTGATCTTTACGGTTGTCCTAAACGTTGTGTTGATTCCCCGCTATGGTATTTCCGGTGCCGCGTTCGCATCCTCGATCTCGTATATCATACTCTCATTCCTAACACTGGCTATTTTTGTAAAGCTTTCAGGGCTAACGTGGCGCGAAAGCGTAGAATTCATTTCTTCGCTGAAGAACGATTTTCAGAGTATCACCAAGCGAACACGGTTAAGATTTCAGACTCGTGTGAAAAAGTAAAGTATGGATGGTCAAATGCAAATGTGCAGATCGACTCGGAAGAGATGTTCGCTCTCAACATACTGGCTTGCACGCATGGAAGGATTGTCAATTACAATGTATGAAACATTTACCGTTCGTCTCGAACGCAAGCTTCTCTTCTGACCAGTACAATTGGAGAGTTATATGTTGACCATTAAAAGCTGGCTTTACGACTTAATAGATGCCTTCTTTAAAAAGTTGATTAAGTCATTTAGGATCCATACCGAAAAAATTGCGATCCATGACTATGCGTTGAAAGAAATTAAGGAAAGCATAATGTTCCTCAATGCTAAGCTGCTTGATTTTGAGGAAACAACGGACCAAAAGACAATTCTTCGACGCCGTGAATTCAAAATGTATTCTCAAAACGGTGAAGACGGAATATTGTTATATATTTTTTCAAAAATTGGCGTTCATAGCCGCACATTTGTGGACTTTGGTGCTGAAGATGGGCGAGAATGCAATACAGCAAATCTATCTTTGAACTGGGGTTGGTCCGGTCTCTTAATTGAGGCATCAACCAAATTGTTCATTGAAGCCAAGAAATATTACTGTGCATATCCGCAAGTAAGCATATTGAATGCTTATGTAACGCCTCAAAATATAAATCACTTGCTTCGCGAGAACAACTATTCTGGAGAAATAGACTTGCTTTCAATTGACATAGACAGCAACGACTATTGGGTGTGGGAATCTATTCACGATTGTAATCCAAGAGTTGTTGTTGTTGAATATAATGCAAATCTAGGCAGCGATAGATCTATCACCGTTCAATATGATGCGAATTTTAATAGATTTGAAAAACATCCCAGTGGCTACTATTTTGGCGCTTCATTGTTGTCTCTTCAAAAGTTAGCTCACAAAAAGGGATTTATCTTGATCGGTTGTGATTCTAAAGGATGTAACGCTTTTTTTGTACGATCAGATCTAGCGAGACATCATTTTGTAGAATTATCGGCAGCTGCAGCGTATTATCCTCTCACAGAGGGCTGGGCAATAAGGCCTACTCCAGAAGAAGCATTCCAAATTATAAAAAACCTAGAGTACGTTGAAATCTAAGGGCGAGACGATGATCAACATAAGCAACTGAGCTTACGAGGATTGTCTGATCAGTGGTGATTGTCCCCTGCTACGAAAATAATTATAGGGGGAAGAAAATCCATGAGTTCATCCGCGTTCATGGATTCCCGCCTGCAGAATGTTCATTTACCCCGCCTACTGGAAAATTCTCATTCCAAACAAAGCGAGCAGAAGATGACAAGGTCAAACAACCGTTCACCCAAACTCGTGAATACGACCTCGTGCTCTTTTATATTTACACACAAGCCGCTGAATTTCGACATGATGATCCAATTTTGTCAGACAATTTCAATTTCGGGTAATGGAAAAATAAACTTGCCGCCCTGCTCTATATAATCTCTTTCTCTCTCCAAGATCGAATTTTTGAAATGCCATGGGAGCGCCAAGAAATAATCCGGCTTCATCGCCCTCGCTTCCTTTTCTGAAATAATCGGAATCTTCGTACCGGGAGTATAGCAGCCGAATTTTTGTTCATTGACTTCGGCGATATACGGCACATGGCTTGTTGTGAATCCGCAAAATTGTAACAGCACATTTCCTTTCGTTGAGGCGCCATATCCAAAGACCTTCTTCCCGTCATTTACCAAAGCCTCTATCAATTCCGTTAAATTTTTTTTGTGTTTAAATACTCTTTCTTCAAAATCACGATACGGCTTTGGAGTGTCCAATCCCATATCTTCCTCTTGTTGCAACATCCAATTTATGATCGGCGTGTTTGATACATACGATGCGTGCTTCTTTGCAGCCGTAATCGCAAAGCTTCCGCCGTTGATGGCATTCATCTGGACATCAAGCACCCGCATGCCGCAATTATCAAGGAGATTTTTGACGACTTTGAAGGAATAGAATTCGAGGTGCTCGTGACAAATGGTATCGTACGAATTGGAACGCAGCATAGACGGCATGTAACTTTGTTCAAAATGCCATATTCCATCTTCAGCTAAAATCGCTTCAATATCCCTCACAAATTTCATGGGATCTTCTAAATCATAGAACATTGCAATAGAAGTAATGATCTTTGCCTTCGTATTGGGGAATGCATTTTCAAATGTTTTAGCTGAAAAGAAATCAGGAATGAGAACAATATCGTTGGTATAGAAGTCCTTGAATTTGAGGCCGGTGGGGTCAATGCCAACCTTCTTATACCGTCCGGAGTATGCTTTCAATGTTGTGGCGTCGTTGCTGCCAATATCCAAAACCAGATCTTCCCTTGACAAAGAAATCAGGCGTTCTAGCGTGCGAATTTTATTGGTAAGATGATTGACCATTGAAGCATTCAACCCCGAGCGATAGCCATAGTTATCCCCATACATTTCTTCCGGTGAGTATGATTGTTTCATCTGAAGTAATCCGCTCTCCGGGCACCAGGCTAAATCTAAAGGGCCTTTCGTGATTATTTCGTCTCTCGATTTTGGAAACGTACCGGTAAGACACAGTTCTCCGAGTGAAAGAACGGTAATGAGATTTTTACTTTTGCTGATCCTGCACTTCGAAATTTCATTATACATAAATACCCTATCTATGGTTTTGCACTTTGCTTCATCACAAACTGTTGGAATTGGCTGTCGATGCTATCGATGCATTTGGTACGAATCAGATTGAGCTTCGCAAGTTGCTTTACAACAGCATCCTTTTCCGCCATGGGCACTTTCTCAAATTCATAGACCTTTTCTTGTTCGTGCCATAATTCGCAATTGGCCCTCGCAAGGTCTGAGATGACTTGGCCAATACTTCCCATGATCTCGTGTGTTTCATTCCCTTCTCTTTTGTAAACTTTGTTCGACGAAAACACCAACTTTTCCGGCTGTATCTCTCCGGAAATTGCGCCAAGAATATATGAATCTATTTCGTCTCTGATCTGTTTTTCCTGAAGGGCAAGGCTCTCAAGCCTTTGAGCATCATCAGCATGGTACTGTTTTAGTTTTACGACTGTGAGCTTATCGCAAAGAGAGCCTAAGGTCTCGGCCATATATGTTCCTGCTTTATTTGATGGTGCATCCCTGGCGGTCGGCTAATCAAACCTAAAGGTCTTTGCCCTGCGCCGTTTCTCGCGACACTCCCCAACACATCACTCTCTTGAACGACATATCGGGCGGGGTAATATAGAAAAGAATAAAAGTGAATTCAAGATTAATTCACGCGCGAATTTGCTTTGGGGAGTTATGGAAATGCAGCAACGCACAGGATTCAATACTATCATCATTCCAGAACCATGTGCTGTACCGGGCATGATGTTCACAACATCATACGTCGAATTCTCGCATCGCGCAGCAATGGAGGTGAATGCAAACAGAAATTCTGCCATAACGAGATAACGGTTCACTGTATGGCGGATATGCAATATCGATTCGGAGATCAGATCAAATTGAATGAAGCTACTTTCCGACGCATCTTTTTGCCAAGTTCGAAATCACAAAACTGCAACAAACGACCTGCCGGAGGCAGAATAATTTTAGGATATTCTTTCTCTATTTGTTACGCCCAAAGGGTTTTATTTCTTGACTCTTCTGCTGGTTCCCCCTACATTTACGTTAACGAAATGGGTAAATGTGGACCGGCAGATTCGATGTTGATGTTCGAGGTTCTTATCATTTCAGAAGCTTTCCCTCATCTTCAGCCAGCCAAGGCCTGGAAAAAGTTACTGCCAAGAGTTCGAACAAATCAACCTCAATTGGATGACTAGGTAAAGGAATAGAGAAGCACAGTGAAGCTTATTGAAGCAATAAACTCTTTTGCGTTGAGACAATACTCTTCCATGGTCATGCCCGCGAAGATTGAACCGCAAGGGCGTATTTTAATATACGCGAACATGGGCTACGGCGACCTTGTGTTTTATCTGCCGGTATTGAAGGCGATAGAGAGGAAATTTGAAACCGTGATAGTTCTTGAAAATCAGGTAAAGACGAACTTCTTGCGCAGCATGGGTATTAAATCTTCAATTGTAAAAGCGGCATACCTTTTTTCTCCCACGGCAGACCGAAAATTCGATACCGTTGTTTGTCATTGGCTTCAACAGTGGACGCCTATTATCCGGCAAATCATCAAGATGAGAATTCCATGCCGCATAGGACATGACTGGCGCGAGAAATATCATTGGCTGTGGACACATCCAGTACCTTACACGGAACACGGACATTATAGATTTTCAAATGAATCACTCCTTAAGCCATTCGGACTTGAACCAGTTTACGAGACGGCTACAATCGAAAACCCAATATCAGACTACGAAATCGTACTTGTGCCGAATAGTTCAGAGCCGAAACGAGATTGGCCTGGGTTCAGCAATCTTTACGACCAGCTCTCGCCGCGATACAGAGTCTATAAAATGTTGAAATCCTTGCCGATGGATGTGGCGATCAGAATGCTGGCCGGTGCGAGGCTTGTTATTGGAAACAATTCAGGAATGCCGATAATAGCAGATTACCTGGAAGTTCCGGCAATTCAGATATTTAGACGAGGAGAAGTGGTTACACCCCAAATTGCAGGATTGTTCCACGGCATCGACCTCATAGAGCCGACCGCCGAAGAAGTATATGTAAAAGTTAAATCTATTCTTGGATAGATGCCTGGGCAATTCCCAGAGCGGTAAAGGAAACGGAGGATGAAACACGGATTTGTTTTTAGGTCTGCGATCTAAAAGTTCTACAAGGAAGTGCGGCGCTCCATAAGAATATTTAGAAGCGATCTCAAAAACTCCAATAAATGTCATTCTGTCCCAAGGGGATCCCTTCGGGCAACGGAGCGAAGCGAAGTGAATGCCGAAGGCATCTCCCAAAGGGATCGCTTCGCGACCTTCGGGAGAATCCATGACAATCATGCATTGTGAATCTACGAGGCTTCAGTGTCGTGGATGCTTCGCGGAGTTTACCCCGCTGAAAAGCGGGGCTCAATATGTCATTTACAAATGTAATCTACATCGAAACCATTTTTGCGCTGACCCTTCGACGCGTCCCCCTTCGGGGGGACTTGCTCAGGGTGAACAAACAACCGTTCATCCTGAGTAAGCGAGCTGAGCGAGCACGTCGAAAGATAAGGTGACATGTTTTTGAGATAGCTTCTAGTAAATGTGGACCATCAGCGACCAGATTATTTGCAACTTTCGTGCGAAGATCGTGATCATCAAGCCGACCTTAATTCCAACGGAGCGTCCTTTAATGGGGCGGCTTGAAAATTCAACGAAACAAGAGCGCGATACCATGAGAAATTTCTAGGAATGGGGCTTCTCCCTATAGAGTGCACGAAGCAGCTGAGAACAACGACGTAAGGCGAAGCAACATTGGAGAACGCCCTTGGTTGAAGAATTCAGCGTGCTCGAGTTTTTTCTCTGATTAGTCGACTTGATCTAAAGTAATTGCCGAGTTGTTTACCGGTCTTTCATCGGCGCAGAATCTAACGCCGGATTGCAGGTGCATCAGGATTAGGTCCATTCATGGAATACAAAAACTCGGTGTATTCTTCAGTTTGGTTTTAGACAGTGAGTGGCAAAAAATCCGTGAGAAAAAAAATAAAGCGATGAAAGATGCTATCTTGATTCTTTGTCCCGACCAGAGTTCATCGTTCGTTCAACTCGATGCCGCCATATTAGCGGCTGAGTACAATGTAGAAATTGTAAGCGTAAATTCTCTCAAAAACCCTAAGAACCTCTGGACTGTTTTGACGGTCGGGCTGAAATTGGCAAAAGAACGCGTCGCATGTATCGTGATGTGGTTTTCCATCCCTCACCTTGCTCCCGCTATCGTGGTTCTTGCCAAAATTTTTCGCGTAAAAGTTCTTGCGATTACCGGGGGATTTGACGTTGCATACGTCCCGGTCATAGGATGGGGCGAAATGGGTTCGTGGTGGAAGCGGATGTTGCAGCGGTTCACCCTTCGCCGTGTCGACCGCGTTCTCCCATTTTCCGATTTCTCGCGTATCGATACACTCCGGTATGCCCCCGAGAACATCACGAGTACCCTGTACCCGGGCATCGACCTCAATCGCTTTACTCCTTCGGGCAAGAAAGAGGATTTCATTGTCACGACATGCAATGTCATTAATCGTCACACCATTATTCAAAAAGGGCTCGATGTGTTCGCACGATGTGCAGAGGCATTGCCTGAATTCAATTTCCTTATTATCGGCAAGGTTGACATCAATGATGCCGTCGCGAAAGAATTTCTTCAGAAGGCATCAAACAACCTGCAGTTTACCGGAACATACGTTTCCGATGATGAACTGCTTTTGTTCTACCAGCGCGCACGTGTATATGTTCAAGCCTCGGCTCACGAAGGGTTTGGCATTGCGTGTGCCGAAGCGATGGCATGTGGATGCATTCCTGTCGGTACATACAACACCTCTTTACCGGAAGTCATAGGGGAAACGGGATATCTTGTCCCCTTTAACGATGTCACAGCAACTGTCGAAGCAATCCGTTCGGCTCTGATTTCGCGAAACCTTGCATCTCGAAAGAGGATCGCGGAAAAATTTTCGATTGATAAACGGGCATCCGGCTTGCTCGCCATAATGAAACAGCTCTTAGGCAAATAAAATGTGCGGCATTACAGGCATATTCTCCCGGGAGGGCGGCCGCGTTGACCCGGCGCTGCTGCTGAAAATGACGAACAGCATCCGCCACCGCGGCCCGGATGATGAAGGGTATTTGCTCGTGAACACGGCAAACAACCGCTGCGATCACAGGTCGGGGAACGACTCCATTCCAGAGGCGAAATCAAGCTACCCGAATATTTCAGCCCCGATCCAGGAACGCTGCAATGTAGGGTTCGGCTACCGCCGTTTGAGCATCATCGACCTCTCCCCAGCCGGCCACCAGCCAATGTCGAACGCCGAAGAAACGGTGTGGCTGATCTTCAACGGAGAGATCTACAATTACATTGAACTCCGCGATCAACTCACGGCAAAAGGGTATTCGTTCAGGACGAAAACCGATTCCGAAGTCATCATTCACTCGTACGAAGAATGGGGAACGGAATGCCTCTCGCATTTCAACGGCATGTGGGCATTTGCCATTTGGGATGCCCGCACGAAGTCGCTGTTCTGCGCCCGGGACCGGTTCGGCGTCAAACCTTTTTATTATATCAAGAATGACGAAACGTTTGCGTTTGCTTCGGAGATCAAAGCACTGCTGCTCCATCCCGATGTTGCGCGAAGGGCGAATCATCAGATCGTCTACGATTATCTCGCCTACGCCGTGATCGACCACAGCGATGAAACATTTTTCTCGGACATCAAGCAATTGCCGCCGTCGCATTATCTCATCGCTGACGCAGCCGGAGCGTTTTCCGTCCAGCGGTATTACACGCTGCACTGCAATTCCAGCCTCGGGCACTACCATGAGGCAGAGAGCAAGATGCACGCCGAAAAATTCAGGGAACTACTTTTTGATTCGATAAAATTGCGGCTCCGAACGGACGTTGCGCTCGGCAGCTGCCTCAGCGGAGGGCTCGATTCCTCCACCATCGTCTGCATGGCAAACTCGTTGATGTTCAAGGATGGCATTGTCGACCGCAGCCTTATCGGCGAGCATCAGAAAACATTCACTGCTGTCTACGACGATGCATTCTACAGCGAGAAACCGTTCGTCGAAAAAGTGATCGCGCGGACGAACGCCGAACCTCATTTTGTCCATCCCGACGGCAGCAAATTATGGGATGAGCTTCGGAAAGTTGTCTACCACCAGGACGAGCCGTTCAATTCGACATCCGTCTACGCACAATGGAATGTCATGCGTCTCGCGTCCGAACAGCATATCACGGTACTTCTGGACGGGCAAGGCGGAGACGAATTGCTCGGAGGATATGCGTGGCATGTTCCTATTTATCAGGCAGAACTGCTGCGCGGGATGCGGTTCGGAACTCTGCTGAAAGAACTGGCGGCAACATCGTCCATAACTCATCGTTCCGTGTCCCGACAGATTATTGACCTGCTCGGCAAGACCGGGCGGAATATCCTGCCGCAATCGGCGTTCGAGCTCTTCGCGTCCCGTTTTGGAATGATGAATCCGGAGTTTGCCTCTACGCACAGCCGTCTATCGACGGTACTTTCAAAACGGAACGACAGCCTTCAGGAACGGCTGCTCCAGGAGGAGACTGCGTTCAACCTTCAACAGCTCCTTCACTACGAGGACCGCAACTCGATGGCGTTTTCAATAGAAGCGCGGGTCCCGTTTGTCGATTACCGCGTAGTGGAATACGCCTTGAGCATCCCCGCAACGTACAAGATCCACAATGGCTGGTCGAAGTATCCGCTGCGGCGCGCGGCAGAGGGAATCCTTCCGAAGGAAATCCAATGGCGCAGAGACAAGATGGGTTTCGTCACGCCGCAGCATGAGTGGATGCGAATCCTCCTTCCGAAGGTGCGGACGCTCTTGCTGGATGAACCTCTTCGCTCGGGCCAGTTTCTGGACCGAAACAAACTTCAGCAGCAGCTCGCGAAGGATCCTCTCTCTATCGCTCACAGCGAATTGTGGCAAATCATCAACCTCGAGATGTGGATGAGGGTCTTCGATGTTGAATAAACCTTTGTCTGCCATGCAAACGAAAGCGACCGAGCATAAGTTCTTTTTCCTGCTCATGGCATTCTACATTTTCCTTTCGACGTTCATGCTGGACAAGTACCCGCGCGTCTGGGTCGATGAGCCGTGGGAATCGATCACGGCATCGACGCTTGCGCATGAGGGAAGGATGTACAACCCCGTTCTGGAAAATTACATTGGGTTCGACAAGGCGCTCCTCCAGCCCCGGCTCTTGCTGAGCATTGCGGTCGCCCCCGCATTTTGGCTCTTCGGAGTCGGGCCGGCGCAAGGGAGGCTTGTATCCGCAGCGTGCGGAGCGCTGCTGATGATCGCCGTGTATCTCTTCACTTCGAAGTTCTTTACAAAACGTGCCGCTCTTTTTGCGGTCTGGTTTGTGATGATCGAAACGATGATGTTCATTTCGTACCGGACCATTCGTCCCGAGATCTATCTGGTGACGCTGGAAAGTTTTTCGATGCTCTTTCTGTTCCAGGGAATGCGTGCGAATTCGACAGCATCTTTTTTCTGGTCCGGGCTTCTCGCCGGCGTTGCCCTCTGGACGCACCCGAATGCGCTCCTGCACCTGGCAGCGGTCGGTGTGATCCTGCTGCTGACGTACAAACTCGGGGCCTTGACCTCTCGGTTCAGCTGGACTTTTGCCGCGGCAGTGATCGCCGCTGTCATTCCCTACCTGGTGTATGTAGCCATGAACGACGCGAGCAATTCGTTCTCTACGTTCTATCTTCAGTTGGACAATAGAACGAGCTCACTCGCACAACAGAATTGGCTGCTCATTAGCGCCAAAGGAGAGTGGAACCGCATCTTAGAATACACTCAATTTCCATTCCGTGCGTCCATCGTTTTTGTGTTCGCCGGTGTTTGGTTTCGGTCGGTCATGTCTGCAAAAAAGGAAACCCGTTATCTCGCGATTGCCGTCGCAACTCACATTCTCCTTTCCTTCTTGATTATCTCAAACAAAACAGTGCTCTACACAACGTCCGTCCTTCCCATGCTGTGCACACTTGCAGCTGTAACCGTTGACGATTTGATGGGAGCGCCGAAGGCTTTCGTAGAAAGATTGAAGGGGATGCTGCATTCACGGCATTTACGCGAGTCCCTGGGCCTCGGGCTCTTCGTCATCCTCTCTCTGAACCAATGCGCAGGCGATACACGTTTATTGTGGCGAAACAGGAATTGTTCGTACAATGAAACGATCGGACAACTTCAGAGCGTCATTCCCGGCGATGCAAAAGTGTGGGGCTCGATAACATTTTGGTTCGGGTTTCAACACCAGCCGCTTCGCACGCAATATACGTATCTGAGAGAAGTGGACAATTTCAAGCCGGATTACATGATCACCGGAGATGCAGAGATCTGGGGGAAAGACTTCTGGAAACCGGTGCGCGACCAGGCAGATGCTCTCGCCCGGGAGCGCGGAACGCTGGTTGCCGAGTTTCCCGAAAACTGCTACGGCACATTGCGCGTGTACCGATTGCGCTGGTAAGCGGCTGTTGAATCAAACGCCCATGTTCATTATCTTGATTTCCGTGACTCTAACAGCGTACTCCTTATGAGACTAATTTCCTTCGTCATTCCCGTCTACAACGGCGCCAAGATGGTCGAGCAATTGCACCAGCAGTTGCTCCCCGTCGCAAAGTCCCTCGGCAAATACGAAATGATCTTCGTTGACGACGGCAGCACAGACGGAAGTTACGCCATCCTGAAAAAGCTCCAGGCAAAAGACCCGAACGTGTGCGCGGTCGAGCTCAGCAGGAATTTTGGACAGCACAACGCGACGCTTGCCGGCCTTTCATGCGCACACGGCGAATTCATTGTGACGCTGGATCAGGACCTACAGAATCCGCCGGAGGAAATACCGCGGATGGTTGAGAAACTCGCCGAAGGGTTCGATGTCGTGTATGGACTGCCGGAGGAGCGGGCGCACAATTTTTTCCGGAATATCACTTCTGATTTCAGTAAATGGATATCCAGGAAGATCCTCACGACAGCCTTGAACGGTAATTTCAGCAGTTTTCGCATCCTGAAAAAATGGGTCGGCGACGAAATTGTAAAATATAATTCATCGTACACGTATATCGACGGACTCATCAGCTGGACGACGACGAACATCGGAGGCATTACCGTCCGGAACGATAAATCTGATTTCGAATCGCACTACACTCTCCTTCGATTGATCAATCACGGACTAAATCTCCTTGTGAATTTCTCGATCAAGCCGCTTCAAATTGCATCCATGCTCGGGTTAGTAAGTGCATTCGCCGGTTTGATAGGGGCGGCGGTCGTCATTGCCCAGAAAATCTTATACGGGGTTCCCGTTCAAGGATGGACATCGATCATGGTCGCCGTTCTGGTCATCGGCGGGATGCAGATCGTGTTTCTCGGTCTCATCGGAGAATACACCGGCAGGATTCTGATGAATTCTAACAATTCACCGAAATTCGTTATTCGCGAAATCAGAAAGGGAACTCAGAAACGTGCCGGAAAGCAAAAATAATATTTGCCTCGTTCTGGGCGGCTGCGGATTCCTCGGCTCGGTCGTCACGCGGCACCTGGTCAACGACGGAATGAACGTGCGCGTCTTCGACAAGGAAGGACAAGATACCTACCGGATAAAATCCGTTCTTCCGAAGATCGACCTGCAGTTCGGCGATTTCTCAAACCTCGGCGACCTGACGCGGGCCCTCGACGGCGTTTCAACTGTGCTTCACTTCATCGGAACGACAATTCCACAATCATCGATGAACGACATCAAGTACGATGTCGAAACGAACGTTCTCCCCACGGTTCGCCTTCTCGAACTTTTGAAAGATCACCCATCCACGCGGATCATCTTTGCGTCGTCCGGGGGAACGGTGTATGGAGCGTCCGAACCGGGACACCCGCTTTCAGAAAATGACCCGACCGAACCCATTTCTGCATATGGAATTTCGAAATTGACTGTAGAAAAGTTTATTAAACTCTTCGCGTTCAACTACGCTCTTCCGTACGTGATACTCCGGTTCTCAAACCCGTACGGACCGAGCCAAAACGCTCTGCGCCCTCAAGGTGCAGTCGGGGTTTTCCTGAATAAAGCGCTCAAAGGAGAGGAGATCGCAATTTGGGGCGACGGCACAACTGTGAGAGACTATATCTATGAAAGTGATTTGGCAGCGGCCGTCTTTTCGGCAGTGAAGAAACCGTCCCTTCAGGGAGTCTACAATGTCGGCACAAATAAAGGAACTTCATTGAATGAAATAGTCAAGGTCATTCAAACGACGTTCGGAGTCAAATGCCGCGTTGCTTACCAGAGCGAGCGGAAATTCGATGTCCCCTATAATGTTTTGGACATCACAAGAATCCAGGATGAGACAGGCTGGAAGCCGGCATACACGCTCTTTGACGGGCTTGAGGAAATGAAGGACATTATGCAGCGCGGTTCCTGATCTTCCGGCACATGCTGTTCATTCCAGATAAAATTCTTCCCCATCTACTAAGTGAGCGTTGCCCCATCGTGAATCTTCTCCGCTACTGTATACGCGGCATTCAGAAAGCCGGCATGCCGCGATTCCTTTCGATCGTCGGGATTAAAATTTACAGGAAAATATTTACGAAATACTTCGATCGCACAATATTGCGTGCATCCCGGCAATCTTTTGCCTCGACGACCTTCGACCCGGTACTGTCCGGCGGTAACGAGACAGGCGCGCGATTCAAATCCATGTTCCCCGAAGCGTTCGCTTCCCTGCTTGCAAAAGCCCAATCCATACGGACTCATCGATTTGAATTCTTGGGCCGAACTAACCAACACGGCCGGGAGATCAATTGGCATTTGGATCCGGCTTCGATGAACGAGTGGCAAAGAAAGATCTACGATGAAAATGATCTGCAGTATGAAGGCTCCCCCGTCGATCCAAAGCACGTGTGGGAATTGAATCGTCACCAGTATTTTATCACTTTAGGCCAGGCGTATTGCGTTTCGGGCGACAGAATGTACCTGGACGAACTTACCTCACAATGGCTGCATTGGATCGAGCAGAATCCTTACCGAAGCGGCATCAACTGGGCCAGCCCGTTGGAAATCGGCGTTCGCCTGATCTCGTGGACGCTGGCATTCCAATTTGTCGAAGACCATCTTTCACAAAAGGACCGGACTGCGATCGCAAAGAGTGTCTGGGAGCAATTGTCGTTTCTTTCAACGCACTTGTCGACGGACAAGATAGTCCGGACCAACCATTTGATCGGCGAAGCCGCCGGATTATTTATCGCGGCATCCTCGTTCTCCTTTCATGATTCCGAAAAGTGGATGAGGCGAGGGCACGAGATTCTTGAACAGGAGATCCTTACGCAGACATTTGAGGACGGCGTATCCAAAGAAGAATCTTCGTCGTACCACCGATTCGACGTCGATTTTTTTCTTATCTCCTGCATAAAAGCGAAGCGATCTTCACTGGCATTCTCAGCCCGCTTTACGGAACGGCTTCAGAAAATGCTCCGCTATCTCCTAATTCTCCAATCGCCCGGCTTCACTCTTCCGGCATATGGCGATTGCGATAACGGCCGGGGATTCATACTCGCTCCTTCCCTGAATTTTTGGGACACAAGAGGCTTGATCGCCGCAGGCGGAATAATCCTACAAAACGAAGAAATGTCGGCCGCGTCCTTTGTAAATGAAGAAACATTCTGGCTGCTGAAGGAATCGGAACGAAATTCTTATAAAAGTCATCAATCTAACGTATCGCTCGAATCCTTTACCATTCTTCCCGAGAGCCGGCACGTCATTATGACGAATAGGGATTCGGGAGATTATTGCTTCTTTCGCGCCGGAGAATTCGGATTAGGGGGCAGCGGGTTCTCGTCGCACAGTCACAACGATCTCTTCTCTCCGGTCATCGCGTTGAACGGAAATTCAATAGTTGCCGACACCGGCAACTCCATCTATCTTGGAAATGATGAAGAGCGCGATTATCTTCGGTCCGCAGAAGCGCACAATACGACCATTTCCGAGTCGTGGAATTTTTTTGTATCTAAACGCTGGTTTGGATGGAAGAAATGTGTTAACGGGACTATCCATACATCAAGCCGGACGGAGAAGGAATTCACGATTGAATGCATGTTCGAAAGTCCATCTCTCAAATATTACACAAGGACTATTACGTATCAACCCGACCGACATGTTTTCACGGTGGAAGATTTGTTCACTAAGGACATCCCGGACATTCATACTTTTTTTCACCTCGACCACGGCTTGACCGCTACGGCCAACGGATCAAGCGTGTTTGTTCACAAATCCGGCACTGTGATTGCGCAATGCATTTTTTCCGGCCATCTAAATTTGAAAGTCGAAGAAGGGTGGATCTCAAAATCATACGGCACGAAAGAATCGTCAATAATCCTGCATTTTATCTGGAATGCAGCAGCACACCAACCCACGCGATTTACGTTTGAAGCAGCTGATAAATGATCCTGGGACGGAATAATCTATGGACGAACAGTTATACCGAAAATTTTTTGAAATTGAAAGAACGCATTGGTGGTTTACAGCGCGTCAGAAGATCGTTTTAGACGTGATCCTGCAGAACGTCGCCCTTCCATCCGGGGCAAAAGTTCTTGACGTTGGATGCGGGACGGGAGCCATCCTCGCATTGTTTTCTAAGAATTTTGAGGCATACGGAACCGACACGTCTGAACTCGCAATCGACTTTTGCCACAAACGGGGGCTGACCAATGCATATTGCTGCACGCTCGATACTTTCCCGCGGCCGGAACTCCGGTTTGATCTCGTTACACTGCTTGACGTCATCGAAAACATCGATGACGACAGCGGAATATTGCAGCAAACGAATGGTCTGACCAAAACGGACGGGCACATTCTTGTGACTGTTCCCGCATATCAATTCCTCTGGAGCAGGCATGACGACCTCAACCATCATAAGCGGCGGTATACCAAACCGAAGCTAAAGACCTTACTTGAATCAAATGGATTCATAGTTGAGAAGATCTCATACTACAACACTCTTTTGTTTCCGACTGCATTGGTGTCCCGGGTCTCTGAAAGGATTCTCAAACCCAAATCAGACACAACGCTTGATATTCCTCCTCGATTCATCAATTCAGCCCTCAGGTCGGTCTTTGGCTCTGAACGATTCCTTTTGCGATCTACCGCGCTTCCTTTTGGATTATCCATCGTCGCGCTGGCAAGGAAGGAGAAGGCATGACGTTTTGTCTATTGCTCCCTTCAGCTAACCCGGGAGCATATTCGATTGCGCCCGGTTGACTCTCATTTCATTCTTATTTATATTTCCCCCACTTTACAAGGCAGTTAACATTTTAACTACAATTGCAGGAGACGCAAATGTCAGACATTTCACTCGATGCCCTCGGAATGGTTGAAACAAAGGGGCTTGTCGGTTCAATTGAGGCCGCAGATGCAATGGTGAAAGCTGCTAAAGTAACATTGATCGGCAAGGAGCAAATTGGCGGCGGATATGTTACCGTGATGGTCCGGGGCGATGTGGGAGCAGTGAAAGCGGCGACCGATGCTGGAGCAGCTGCTGCACAGCGGGTGGGCGAACTCGTTTCGGTGCACGTAATTCCAAGGCCGCACAGCGACGTTGAGTTAATTCTTCCGAAACGACCTGCAGCGAAGTAATTTTGCTTTTGTTGATCTATTCATAAGAGTGCACGCAGTATGATGGACTTTGCTTTCGGCATGGTAGAAACAAGGGGTCTGGTCGCGGCGATCGAGGCTGCTGACGCGATGGTGAAAACTGCGAACGTCCGGCTGATCGGAAAAGAGCGAACGGACCCGGCCATGATTACAATAAAGATTATCGGAGATACCGCCGCGGTCCGTTCTGCTGTCGAGGCGGGAGCCGCGGCAGCAAAGCGCGTCGGTCAGCTGGTCTCGCAGCACGTTATTCCGCGTCCGGCTGAAGGGGTTGAAGATCTGATCTTTGCGAAGTCCATTCTTAGCGAAGAAGAGATCAGGATGTTGATGGATAGGGATGCAACGTTGCCGGCCGCTGAGAGTGAAACAGAAGACGGCAGCGAAGAAGATGTGGCTTTCGTGCCCCCCCAATCCAATGAACGTGATTCATACATGGCCGAACTCAACGCGATGACGGTCCACGAACTCCGGTCATACGCTAGAAGCTTTAAGGGACTTTCGATCTACGGAAGAGCGATCTCGATGGCGAATAAAGAACAGCTTCTCGAAGAGATCATGAAGGCGAAATTTCGTGATTAATACCATCTAAGTGGAAATCAATCCCGCTCCATCTTCTCGCTGTTCTGAAACGAAGATGGATTTTTTGTTTCTGCAGCAATGGCACCAGAAATGAAGAACAAGAACCTTCACATCGTTATTTTCTCGACGCTCTTTGCGGTTGCGCTATGGCTGGCCATCAATATGGGGTACGAATATCAAACGGTCGTTTCCGTTCCCCTCGTATTAGAGAACATCAAGCCCAACCGCTCCCTCGCAAAACCGGTTCCTACGACGGTCAACGTAAAAGTCCACACATCGGGCTGGCAGCTGGTCGGATTATATTTCGTTCCCGATGTTCGCTACGTGCTCGATATTTCCGACATTTCCAATAGATTCAGTTTCCTGACGAATAAAGACCTCCTGGAACGGCTGAAGTTTCCGCAGGGCATCCGGACGGCCGAGATCAAACCGGATACCATTGTGGTTGTTTTGGACGACAAGGGAAAGAAAACAGTCCCCGTAGAGCCGGTTGTTACGATGACGTTTCGCGAGGGCTACGGCGTCGTCGGAGATATCAAATCCATTCCCGACAGTGTCACTCTCACCGGCGCCCAGAGCCTGCTCGATAAAATCGACCGGTGGGAAACCGATCCTCTCGTCTTTTCAAATTTGAAGAGCGATGTGAACGTGCGTGTCGGCATATCCGATACGATGTCGTTCGGCATCACTCCATTCCCTCTTGCTGTCGCGGTTCAGATCGATGTGCAGCCGATGGCAGAAAAAAGTTTTAAGGGAATTCCGGTTGAAGTGAATCAGGTTCAGGGAAACCGGCTCATTGTGCTCATTCCGCCGAAGATCGACATTATTATACGGGGAGGAATAGAAGAAGTGGCAGGGGTCGAGCAGAAAGATTTTTCGGCGTATATCGACTACAAATCCATTTTGCTCGACACCACCGGGTCCATTCAGCCTGTTGTGACGACTCCACGGAACATAAAGATCGTGCGGCAGGACCCGGAACGCCTGCAGTATGTCGTGAGGAATTAGAAGTATCTCAAAAATGGTTTCGATGTAGGAGGCATTCGTAGATGTCATGCTGAGCGCAGCGAAGGGTCTACGACATTAAAGTGTCGTAGATTGACAATGGTGAATGGTCATGGATTCTTCTCCCGCCAATCACGAAGTTCGCGAAGCGACCTTTTGGGAGGTGCCTTCGGCAAAAACGGCGAGATCAGAATGACATTTTTCGGAGTTTTTGAGCCGGCTTCTAACAAAAAACTCAACCCGCGGGTTGAGTTTTTTGTTACAGGAGCGGCGACTCCGGAATCAGAATGATCTGTTCAACCGCAGAAAGACACTGACGGGCGCTTTCACGTCGGTGCGCCATGCAAACCCAAGCCGCCAGCTTTCATCATGCCAGCCGAGTGCAAACCCAAGGTCGGACTTGATGGTATTTTCACTGATCGATGAAAAACCGTCGGTTATTGATTTCGTCGTCGGCACCAGCGATGCTGCGCCTGCGTCGGCAAGGACGATAAAGTTCAGGCTGTTGGGCCAGAAGAATTCATTCTCCATCATCCGGCCGTTGAGAACATATTCGAAATTCCCGAGAAGCATTCTGTTCCCTGCAAACTCCTTGAAACTATATGCAGGAAGCGTGTTCGCACCGCCGATCTCGAAAGATTTTTGCGGGATGTAGTCTCCTTCCAGCGAACCAACGCGGACCCTTACGTTGACCTTATCATATTCGGAAAGAGGCTGAAAACGACGGACGTCGATAATGGCTTCTGTGAATTTAAAATCGCCGCCGAATTGGTCGCCAGCGCGTTCGACACTCGCGAAGATATTCCATCCAACGCTTCGACGGCCGTACCCTTCAAGAGTACTCAGGCCGGCAGTTCCCAAAATACTGTGCATCGTCCCCTCGGCCACAGCGGGATTATCCCGAAAACTGTGGCTCGGCCGAAACACCGACCAGTCGGTTTCCTTGGACAGCGACGAGTAATCGTCGACAAGGTACTGTATTCTAAGCTGCGAAGTGAAATCGCTTTCTTTTGTATACCGCGCGGCGTTCACGGAAAAACCTTCGCGCGTAAAATAGTCGCGGTAATCTTCGTGCCAGAGAATCGACGTGATGTTGTTCTCCCCCAGCTTCATGATCCACTCATCTTTTGTGTCGGTCAGGCTGTGCCCTTCTGCGCCGACCTCGAACAATGCGTTCTCTGCGGCGAATTGCCTGTCAAGTCCCAAATTGAAGCGCCACCGGTGCAACCGAAACGCGTATCCCGCCGAACCGAATCCGGAGATCACTTTGCTTCCGTCCCAATAAAATTTCTTTTCCGTCCCCAACCCCAGGAATAATCCGTCCACTCTATTATATCGAAACAGGAGATGATCCGGGAACTCGTTTTCGTCGAGCCAGAATTGATTGAACCTGTACGACCGGCCCGGTTCATATCCCGGCCTCATGTAAACGGCGTCCCGTGCGGATGAAGTTTCCTCGAGGGAGCCATCAATCGTTCCCTTTCCCTCTTTGATCACCTTGCCGTTAATGGCACGGGCATCACCGGTGATTCTGCCGCCGTCTTTGACGACGATATCGCCGTTGATCGCCAACGCGTCTCCGTCCACCAGCCCAACAACGGTAAGCGTTCCCCCTTTTACAACAACATTCCCTTCGATCGTATCAGACTGATCGATGCTCGTGTTTCCCGAAAACGTCACTGCGTTCTCTGAAGAATGGAATCTGCGGGTGATCGCCGTTGAATCATAATCCTCGTCACGTTCGCGGTGGCGGTCCCGAACCATAACTTCTACGTCGGACTCAATCTTCTGGAGTAAGTTGTCGACGAAAGAGCCGATTCGGTCACCGCTCATCAAACTGTCCGTCGGGTCTTGTGTAAAAAGGTACGGGCTCTGCTCTGATTGCGCGATCGATAAACTGGGGTGGAGAAGAAACAGAATGAAGAGAGCAAACGGTAATTTTCTTGTCATGTGAGTTACCTCGCTGGGAATTTTGGGGATCATTTTCCACACTGAAATACGCGTTGCGTTCGGAAAAGTTTCGGTTTGAAGAGTGATGTCAAACTCGCAGTGACCCTTCGACTCCGCCGCGACGGCTCATCCTGAGCAAGCGGAGTGCGTCGAAGGACGCCGTCGCGGCTTCGCTCAGGATGAACATTATGGGTGGGAGACAAAAGACCCCACAGCCCGGAATGGCTATTGTGATTCTTCGACGAATTTCGTTTATTTTGCTGTCAACTTCAATTGAAAGAAGAGCGAAAATGAAGCTTTCGGTGAACATCGACCATATTGCCACCGTCCGGCAGGCCCGGGGAGGCGCGGAACCGGACCCCGCTGCGGCGGCAGCTGTTTGTGAACAGGCGGGCGCAGACGGCATCGTCTGTCATTTGCGGGAAGACCGGCGTCACATCAATGACAGCGATGTTCTCCGGCTGAGAAAATCGTTGAAGACAAAATTAGACCTGGAAATGGCCGCGACCGATGAAATCGTTTCCATTGCCCTGAAGATCGTGCCCGACCTCGTAACGCTGGTTCCCGAAAAACGACGGGAATTGACAACAGAGGGAGGGTTGGACGTCGTACGGCACCGCACAAGGCTCGAAAAAGCAATCCGCAAAATGCACAGCAAAAAAATTCTCGTGAGCCTCTTCGTCGATCCTCTAAAAAGACAAATCGACGCTTCAAGAGAGATCGGTGCGGACATGATCGAAATTCATACCGGAGAATATGCCGAAGCCCGATCGCCGGCCGTTCAACAAAAACTCTTGCAGAAGATCGGCATTCTGGCTGCGTACGGAAAGAGCCTTGGATTAGGGGTGAATGCGGGGCACGGATTGAATTACACTAACGTGCGCCCCGTTGCGCTCATTCCCTCCATTGATGAAATGAGCATCGGTCACGCCATTATTTCGCGTGCAATGTTTGTTGGACTAGATCGGGCGGTAAGAGAAATGCGGGAACTCGTCTCTGCTAGATGAGATGATGTTTTGAATCACTAGAAGCGATCTCAAAAATACCAAGTATCATCCTTCGATGCGTTCTCCCGCTCTTCGAGCGGGATCGCTTACTCAGGATGAACAGAGAAATCCGGTCATCCTGAGCAATCCCGACGAAGTCGGGAGCGTCGAAGGGTAGGGTAATCATAAAGATATTTTTGAGACGAGTGCTACCTAATCCCCCATCGTCAGCTTGCGGATATCGTCGCGAAGTTTGGCGGCTTTCTCGTACTCTTCCTTTTCAATGGCTTCGTGGAGCGATGTTTGCAGTTCTTCGAGCTTTGAGGTGTGCTTTTTGATGACAGCGGGCGGGTCGGTTTTTGCCTCGACACCCGGCTCTTCTTCTTCCCCCTCGGCGACGATGCCGGCTTCGTTCAACACTTCCTCAGCGACAAAAATCGGAACACCGTACCGCACTGCAAGTGCAATGGCGTCGCTTGGCCTCGAATCGACCTCCTGGCTGTCGCTGACTCCCTCGATCGTGATCTTGGCATAGAACGTTCCGTCACGGAGTTCATTAATGAACACATCCTGCAGCGACACGCCGAACGTATCGATAATATTTTTCATCAGATCGTGCGTGAGGGGACGAGGCGGTTTGATCCCTTCCATCTCCAGCGCGATCGATTGCGCCTCGAACGCGCCGATGATGATCGGAAGCCGCCGGTTGCCGTTCATTTCCTTCAGGATCAGAGCGTACGCTCCGCCGCTTGAGGGGCTTGTCGACAACCCTAAAATATCAACCTGTACCTTCTCCACGTCGTTTCCTTTTTGAAAAATCGCTTCAGACCTAAAGCGAGTATATAAAAAAACACTCTGAATAGCAATACAGCGGATCACATTCGCGTTTTTACTGCTCTTTCCCTTTTTTGAGTTCTGCTGTCAGCGCGGGCACAATCTCAAATGCATCGCCGACGATCCCGTAATCGGCGATGGAAAAAATCGGAGCGTCTTTGTCCTTGTTGATGGCAACAATGTACTTGGAGGACGACATGCCGGCGAGATGCTGGACCGCACCGGATATTCCGACGGCGACATAAAGAGAAGGCGCTACCGTCTTCCCCGTTTGTCCGACTTGTTCTTCGTGGGGCCTCCATCCTGCGTCGACAACGGCGCGGGATGCGCCGACTGCGGCATTCAATGCCGCGGCCAGTTCCTCGATCATCGAAAAATTCTCCGACGCTTTCAACCCCCGTCCGCCGGAAATAATGATGTCAGCCTCAGCCACGTCCTTCTTCCCGCCTGACGCCTTTATTTCTTTCGTGATGGCTCCAAAATCATCCTCCGTCAACGCGACATCCCTCTTTTCTACAACAGCCGAAGACTCGGATGCGGCGCCGGCGGAAAAAACATTCGGCCGGAGAGAAAACATTTTTACGCCGGACAGTACGAGAACGTCGGCCATCCCCTTTCCTGCATAGACGGGACGCGTTGCAATGACATCGCCGTTCTCAACGCGAAGGGCCGTACATTCCGCCGCCAGGCCGGCATCGAGCTTTACCGATACTCGGGGGGCGAGATCTTTCCCCAGAGCACTTGCCGGAAAGAACACTATCTCGGCCGACTCCTGCCGGACAATTTCCGCGACAACTTTCGCGTATGCGGTAATCGAATAACTTTCAAGTCTGGAATCTTCAACGACGATCACTTTCGAGGCGCCGTAGGCTCCGGCTTCACCGGCGATCGAAGAAACATTTCCTCCGACAACCAGCGCCGTAAGCTCTGCAGAGAGCTGGTCTGCGACCGTCCTCGCTGCCCGGACGACTTCAAAAGCAGTCTTTCTGAATTTGTTATTTCGTTGTTCAGCAAATGCTATAATTTTCATGGATGTATTTCTTTATCATTGAATTTCTAATATGATGCATTACTTAAAAGACCCGCCACAAAGGTACTAAGACACAAGGGCTTTTTAAGGAAACCTTCATCTTGTAATGTCCATTAATAGAAATAGTTCTTTTTCTTAGTGACTTTGTGCCTTCGTGGCAATAACATTCGAGTTCTGCTTTACTATGAACACACTATATCACTTTTGCTTCTTCGCGCAGCAATCGCACCAACTCCGGAACAGCAGTAGCGTCCGTCCCTACAATTTTTCCGGGAGCTTTGGCCGCCGGCTTCTTCAGAGCGAGGACTTCGACTTTTTGTTCGACGGGGCTGATGGTCCGTTCTTCGATTTGTTTTCGCTTCGCTTCCATAATTCCTTTCAGGGAAGGATACCTCGGCTGGTTCAATCCTTTCTGAGCCGTGATAACGACCGGAAGTTTGGAGTGCACGACTTCAATTCCCCCTTCAACCTCCCTTTCCGCCTCGACAACGCTCCCCGAAATTTCCAGTTTCACGACTACAGAAATAGAAGGAATGCCGAGCATTTCCGCCACCAGGCCGCCGACCTGAGCATCGTCGTAATCAATGGATTGCTTGCCGCAGAAAATGGCGTCGGGCGAATAGTCCTTTGCGTAGTCGGCGAGCGCGCGGGCAACACCAAATGAGTCGCGCGCCGAAGAGTCTTTCAGCAGCACTCCCCTATCGCAGCCCATCGCCAGCGCCTTACGAATCGCCTCTTTGTGTGCATCGCCGCCGACGGAAACGACGACGACTTCCCCGGAGAATTTCTCGCGCAGCCTCAGCCCTTCTTCCACTGCGTATTCGTCGTACGGGTTGAGCATAAAGTTCACCCCGGCCGCATCGATCGCTTTACCGTCGGCGGCGACTTTGACTTTTGTCTCTGTGTCAGGAACGTGGTTGACGAAGGCTAAAATTTTCATATCGGTCTAGTACATTCAGAGAAGTTCTTGGAGAACGGCAAAAAATGTCTTGTTTTCTTTTTCTGTGCCGGCATTGACGCGGAGCGTCCGATCAAGCATCGGGTATGAGCTGACATCGCGGACAAGGACGTTTCGCTGAAGAAGACGTTGGAAGAGTGAACCGGCATCCTGGCGCGTTCTAAAAATAAGAAAATTTGTGTCGGAAGAAAAGACCTCAACTCCGCCGAGCGAACGGAGCGATTCGAACAAGATCTTTTTTTGATCTTTGATGTACCCAATCCGTTCGTCGACAATTTTTTTCCGCTCCATCAGTTTCATTGCAACCGAGGCAGAAAAGGCGTTCACGGTGAACGGTATCTTCGGCTTCAACAATTCGGCGCACAACGCCGGCCGGGCAAGAAGGTACCCGATTCTCAGCCCGGCCATACTGAACGCCTTCGAAAACGTCCTCAAAACGATAAGGCGGTCGAACTTCTCGAGGAGCGGTTGAACGCTCTGTTTTTCGGAAAACTCTATGTACGCTTCATCGACAAGGACAAGAGATGAAGTGCCCGCAAGTATTTTTTCGACATCATCGACCGGGATCGACTGGCCCGTCGGGCTGTTCGGAGAAACAAGTACGATGAGCGCCGGTTGTTCTTTCCGGGCGGAGCGCAAAATCTCTTCCGTCGGGAACGACAGGTCATCCTTCATCATCACCGATACCACCTCGCCGTCGAACACCTTCACCGCCTTCTCGTAAAGAAAAAACGAGGGAGACGGAATTAATACCTTCGTTCCTTTCGACACCGCCGCCATCAGGATCGTATACATCAACTCGTTCGAACCATTCCCCGCAATGATCCCCTCCGCCGGATGCCGGACGTGCGACGAAATCGCATGGAGCAGTTCGACAGGAAAAACCTCGGGATACCGGTTCCATGGACTTCTCAGAAACTCTTCCGTAAGTTCTCGCTTGATCTCGTCGGGCACGTCGAACGGGTTTTCATTTTGATTGAGTTTGATCAGCCCGGGCTGAAGCGTCTTGCCTTTGACCGCATAGGTCTCCAACGCGCGCACACTCGGCTTGATGTTGTCAAGAAAACTCATCGCCGTTTACCCCTTCCGCGGAGGCGAGCAGAAAGTGCGTGCGCCGTCAATCCTTCATGTTCCGCGAACCGCGCGACCTTCTCACCGACCGATTCCATGGTTCGCCGGGAATAGCTGATGACGCTCGACTTTTTCATGAACGTATCCACTGAAAGCGGCGAAAAGAAACGAGCGGTCCCTGCCGTCGGCAAAACATGATTCGGGCCGGCAAAATAGTCGCCGACGGCGACCGGTGAAAAATTTCCTAGAAAGATCGAGCCGGCGTTCCTGATATTTTTCAGCGTGCGGTTGTCGTCCTTGGTGATGATCTCGAGATGTTCCGGCGCAAGCTGGTTAACTACTTCCGTCCCCTGCCCTACATTCTTGACCAGGAAAATCGCTCCATGGTTCTTTAACGAAGAGGCGATGATTGAATGCCTCGGGAGAACGGCAAGGAGTTTCACCAATTCACTTTTCACCGACTCTGCAAGCCGGGGGCTTGTCGTAACGAGAATTGCTGAGGCCGACTCATCGTGCTCTGCCTGAGCTGCCATATCGGAGGCGATGAAATCTGCACGCGCGCTGTCGTCGGCAAGAATGACAATCTCACTCGGCCCTGCGATGCTGTCGATACCGACTTTCCCGAAGAGTAACTTCTTTGCCGTTGCGACGAAAATGTTCCCCGGCCCGGCGATCACGTCGACGGCTGGAATAGTTCTCGTCCCGTACGCCAACGCCGCGATCGCTTGCGCGCCTCCAACCCGGAAGATTGTTTTGACCCGGAGAATGGCTGCTGCCGTAAGCACATCTGGGTGGACGTTCCCATTCCTGTCCGGCGGCGAAACCAGGACGATATCCTTCACGCCGGCGGCTTGTGCGGGAATGACATTCATCAGCACCGTAGATGGATATACGGCCTTGCCTCCGGGAACATACACTCCAACCCGCCCAACCGGCAGATAACGCTGACGCAATTCAGAGCCATATTTCTCTTGTATCTTCCATGACGTGTGCCGCTGATGTCTATGAAATCTCTTGATTTTTTTTGCGGCTTCGGTGAGGAGGCGAACGAACCCTGGGTCGGCCATCGTCAGAGCGCTGCGAACATCCTTTTGAGAGACACTCAGGGACTTCAGTTCCGCGCCGTCGAATTTCTTCGTATAGGATCGAAGTGCGTCATCACCCCGAAGTTCAACGTCCCGGAGAATAGCTGCGACCGCTCTCTCAACGGATGGTGAGGACGCATCGGGTCTTTGCAGCATTGCACGAGAAACAGAACGTGAATTTCGGATGTCAAATTGCCGTAGCATGGTCCTCAGAAATAAAATTCTGAAAAATATACCTATAAATCGTACGACAATCAACGAAACGAAGAAAAAGAGGGAGGGCGGAGAGTTGCCAAGCATCTTCCATCTCGTTCCCAAAGTCCCTTTGGGAACGCATCATCGTGAAGCAATGCTTCCATTGCGTTCCCAATCGGAGATTGGGAACGAGAGAATCAGCGGGGAGAAATTGGAAATTGTAGAACACTATTTTTCGGCGACCAATTGTCCATCTCGTTCCCAAAGTCCCTTTGGGAACGAGAGAATCAGCGGGGAGAAATTGGAAATTGTAGAACACCATTTTTCGGCGACCAATTGTCCATCTCGTTCCCAAAGTCCCTTTGGGAACGAGGAGTACCCAAGAGCTATTTTTCGGCGACCAGCTCTTTGATTTTCTGGACGACATCATCATCTGTAGGAATCTTCTTCGGCGAATATCGGGCAACGACACGGCCGTTCCGGTCAACAAGAAATTTCGCGAAGTTCCAGCCGATATCTCCTTTGAAATCGGTCCCCGTTGTCAAATAGTGGTACAATGGATGCTGGTCGTCTCCCTTAACGCTGATCTTTGAAAAAAGGTCGAAGGTAACGTGGTAGGTGTTGTCGCAGAAAGTCTTGATCTCTTCGTTCGTGCCTGGTTCCTGCGCACCGAAGTTGTTTGCCGGGAAGGCAAGGATCTTGAATCCTTTGTCCTTGTATGCGACATAAAGGCTTTCAAGATTCTTGTATTGAGGCGTATTTCCGCAGAACGATGCAACATTGACAATGAGCAGGACATCGCCTTTGTAATCGGCGAGCGGTTTATCTTTACCGTCGATCGATTTCATCGTGAACGCATACAATGGGGCCATCGGGCTTTCTTTCGGGGTCTGTGCTGCAGCGGCAAATGTTCCAAGCACCAATACCGCGATGAACTTTATCATCTCGTCACCTTGCTATAGTTTGTTGAATGGTTGGCGTATGCCTTTCAGAACACACTCGCGCCACAATTCGTTTCCGAGAGGATGCCGGTTTACATTCAACGGTAAAGCCGCGTTAGCTGCACCGACGCAGAGATCAATACCGATAGTAGTCAGGTTTGAACGGTCCCTGCACCGGAACGCCTATGTATGCCGCCTGAACTGGTGAGAGGGAATCGAGTTCGACGCCAAGTTTTGAGAGATGGAGCCTGGCGACCTTTTCATCGAGATGCTTGGGAAGAGTGTAGACTTTCTTTTCGTATGTTTCGCTGTGATTCCACAGCTCAATTTGGGCGAGCGTTTGATTGGAAAAGGAATTCGACATCACAAACGACGGGTGGCCTGTCGCACAGCCGAGATTCACCAACCTTCCTTCGGCAAGGACGATAATGTCTTTGCCGTCGATAGTATATTTGTCGACCTGCGGTTTGATGACGTCCTTCGTACTGCCATAATTCTTGTTGAGCCACGCCATGTCGATCTCCGTATCGAAGTGACCGATGTTGCAGACAACCGCATTATGCTTCATCTTCTTGAAATGACGGTCGACGACGATATCCCTGTTCCCAGTGGCAGTGACAATAATGTCCGCCTCCGGGATCGCAGTATCCATTTTTTTCACTTCATACCCTTCCATCGCCGCCTGCAGGGCGCAAATCGGGTCGATTTCCGTCACGATGACGCGAACGCCGGCGCTGCTTAATGACTCAGCAGATCCTTTTCCTACATCACCGAAACCGGCAACAACAGCGATCTTGCCGGCCAGCATAAGGTCGGTCGCGCGTCGAATTGCGTCGACGAGCGATTCGCGGCAGCCGTACTTGTTGTCGAATTTCGATTTCGTCACCGAATCGTTTACGTTGAATGCCGGGACAAGAAGCGTTCCGTTTTTCATCCGTTCGTAAAGGCGGTGGACGCCTGTAGTGGTTTCTTCAGACAATCCTTTGATACCTGCGGCGAGTTCGGGAAACTTGTCGAACACCATGTTCGTCAAATCTCCTCCGTCATCGAGAATCATGTTCAGCGGCTTATTATCTTTGAACGCGAACAGCGTTTGCTCGATGCACCAATCGAACTCCTCGGCGTTCATTCCCTTCCAGGCATAAACGGGAATACCGGCGGCGGCGATAGCGGCAGCGGCGTGGTCTTGCGTCGAAAAAATGTTGCACGAAGACCAGGAGACCTCCGCGCCGAGTTCAATGAGCGTCTCGATCAGCACTGCCGTCTGGATGGTCATGTGCAAACATCCGGCAATGCGCGCACCTTTGAGAGGTTTCTCCGCACGATATTCCTTGCGGATCGCCATGAGACCGGGCATCTCTGCCTCTGCAAGCCTGATCTCTTTTCTTCCCCACTCAGCAAGAGAAATGTCTTTTACCTTGTAGGCAATTCGCTTTTGTTCATGTGTTGCTGTAATCATTGCATTCTCCAAATAATTCGGCAAATCGATTATCGTGCTTTCTTTTTTAATATCGGTACTAAATCCAAATGTTCCCACGTAAAGTCCTTGTCGTCCCGGCCAAAATGTCCGTAGGCGGCGGTTTTCCTGTAAATCGGGCGAAGCAGATTAAGCCTGTCGATGATGCCGCGGGGCGTCATATCGATCTCATTTTTTAGTATCCTCGAGATTTCTGAATCCGGAATTTTTCCCGTCCCGAATGTATTGACGTAAATCGACACCGGTTCTGCAACGCCGATCGCGTACGCGACCTGGATCTGGCATTCCGTCGCCAGTCCTGCGGCGACAATATTCTTTGCAAGATGACGGGCGGCGTAGGCAGCGCTCCGGTCAACTTTCGACGGATCTTTTCCCGAGAAGGCGCCGCCGCCGTGAGGCGCGCGTCCGCCGTACGTGTCCACAATAATTTTCCTGCCGGTCAAGCCGCTGTCGCCGTGCGGTCCGCCGATCTCAAATCGTCCGGTCGGGTTGACGTAGTATTTCGTTTTCTTGTCGAGCAAATGTTCCGGGATCACTTTCCCGACGACATGGTGAATGACGTCTTCGCGGATGCGTTTTTGAGAAGCGTCCGGATCGTGCTGCGTTGAAATGACGACAGTATCAACGCGGACAGGGGTCCCGCCGTTGTACTCGATTGTCACCTGCGACTTCGCATCGGGACGAAGGTACGGCATCAGCCGAAGATTCTTTTTCCTAATATCTGCAAGGCGGCGCACGAGTTTATGCGCGAACATGATCGGCATGGGCATCAGCTCGGGCGTTTCATTGTTTGCGTAGCCGAACATCATCCCCTGGTCGCCGGCGCCTCCCGTGTTCACGCCGCGCGCGATGTCCGCCGACTGTGAGTGGATGCTCGATATCACCGAACACGAATCCGCATCAAATTTATATTCTGCCTTTGTATAGCCGATTTCGCGCACTGTCTCGCGCGCGATGGTTTGGAAGTCAACGTAGGCGTTCGTGGTGATCTCGCCTCCGATCATGACCAGACCGGTGGTGACAAAACATTCGCATGCAACACGCGAATATTTGTCCTGCCTCAGCAATGCATCCAGCACGGCGTCTGATATGGCATCGCACACTTTGTCGGGATGCCCTTCGGAAACGGATTCGGACGTGAAAAGGTACCTCATTGAATTTTCGCTCCTTCTACTGTTTGAGTGGCTCATGATTAGGCTATTAATAAAACTCAAGTTCTGACGAATCGCCGATGTTAATTCTTTTGTAACCGCCCCTCACTATCGCATTGCTGCCAATAATGGATTCTTCAAGCAGCGCACTTTGAACCGTCGAGTCTTCGCTGATGATTGAATTCCGTATGACGGAATTCTCTACCGTCGCGCCGGCCGCGATCGTTGCATTCGGGCCGATGACAGAATTTCTTACAGTGGATGTGGGGGAAATAAAAACAGGGGGGATGACAACAACTCCTTCAGGGATGGAATGTGTCGAATTCTGGCTGAGCAAATGTTTGTTCGTCTCAAGCAGCGTCTCCGGCTTTCCGCAATCGAACCAGCCGTCGATGGTGAACGTCTTGATCATCTCTCCGCGTTCAATCATCATTTGAAGGCCGTCAGTGAGCTGGTACTCTCCCTTCGTCCGCACATCACTCTTGATCATCTTTTTCAGGCATTCGAGCAAAAGATCCGGATGCTGGATGAAATAGAGGCCGACGATCGCAAGATTGCTCGTCGGGTGTTCAGGCTTTTCTATTAACCGTGTGATAAAACCGTTCTTTGTTTCAGCCACACCAAAACGCCGCGGGTCTGCAACTTCCTTCACTCCGATGCTTGAATACTCCCCTTTGGTCATCGCCGAGAGATTCACGTCAAAGACGGTGTCGCCAAGGATAATCAGAATAGGATCTTTGGAAATTGTATGACGCGCCAAATAAATAGCATGCCCCAATCCCAGGCGTTCCTCTTGTTCTACAAAATCCACGCTGATCGAATAGTTTTCGGTGATATACTCTTTGACCTTATCGCCTAAATATCCGACAATTATTGTTGCCGAATCAAATCCTCCGGCGATAATTTTGTCCATAATGTGGCCGATAATCGGCTTACCTGCCACATTGAGGAGTACTTTCGGAATCGTATATGTGTGAGGCCGCAGTCTGCTTCCAACTCCGGCGACCGGTATAATAGCGCGCATTTTCTTTGATTTTTAGGAGTAATAATATACCGAACTCCCCTGCGATAATCAATCGACTGCAATCGAAATAATTTCCCTCATTATTCATTGCACAAATAGACCGGCGTAACTATATTTGTCCTGCGATTCTCTCACCGTGAAGGAGCACAGCTCAAGCGGTTCAGCGTTGTTCCCCATGCGTTACGCTGCCGAACATCATTACACTTGGCACGAAATGATCTGGAAATTATTCTATAACATTTTTGTCGTCCCGGCGATGTGGTGTACATTTCAATGCGCCGGTTTCTTTAACGAAAAAATCCGCCGCGGCATTAGAGGGCGCCAGGACCTCGCGAACAATATCCGAGAAGAAGTGAATCGGCTGGGCGCCCACCAGCGATTGTGGTTTCATTCTTCCTCATTGGGAGAGTTTGAGCAGGCAAAGCCGATCATCGCAGCAATAAAACGGTCGCACCCGAACGTCAGCATAATCGCCACATTCTTTTCGCCGTCCGGGTACGAACACTCGAAGTCCTACAAGCTTGCAGACATCATTTCATACC
>Ga0265338_10000261_pt1 | contig 96027 bp, 94 predicted proteins | sample 42126metaG_FD_193579 | JGI IMG/M metagenome (GOLD analysis project Ga0265338, IMG submission 193579) | Rhizosphere microbial communities from Carex aquatilis grown in University of Washington, Seatle, WA, United States - 4-21-26 metaG | ecosystem: Host-associated > Plants > Roots > Rhizosphere...
CATGAACAGGAACACAGCGGCCGAATCTTCCACGCCGGGTGTTGCGTGAGAATACGTTGATGCATCAACGCGCTTGAGCTCGGGGTACCCGGTCATCCATAAGGCAAGGTCAAGCATCACGATGCCGAGGTCGAGGAATACGCCGCCGCCGGATTTGTCCTTATGTCCCATCCAGCTGCTCTGGTCGGTAAGTTTTTTCAGCCATCCTGCTTTCACATAGAAAACTTCCCCCAGGTCGTGATTCTCGATGAAGCTCCGGAGAATCATCGTGTCCGGACGAAAGCGGTTGTTCATCCCCACCATCACTTTCTTCTTCGCCTTCTTGGCCGCATCGGCGATCGCTACCGCTTCGATATATTTCCGTGCGATCGGCTTTTCAACAAAAATGTCCTTCTTGGCGTCCAGACAGGCGATAGCGACTTCTTTGTGTGCATTTGTGGTCGTGCAGATATCGACGGCATCCAGCTCTTCGGTCTGGAGCATTTCCTGAACGTCGGAGTAGTAGCGTTTAATGCCGTATTTCTCGGCGAGAGCCCGCGCGCGGGACCGGTCCTTGTCGCATACGCACGGTATTGATGCATCGGGAATTTTGGTGAGAATAGGAAGGTGAAAAACTTGGGCAATCCAACCTAGCCCAACAATACCAATTTTCGCTTTTTCCATTGTTGGCAATACAATTTAACAAAAGTTGCTACAATGCGCGGCGTTCAACTCTTCTTACGTGTGAAGGATGAGCCTCGCAAAACTCTTTGACGACTCCCGCAATTCCCTTGGGGTCGAGTTTCACAATTTGATACAGTTCGTTCGGCGTTCCATGCTCTATGAAGCTGTCGGGAAGACCATGGACGCGAACCTGAACATCCCGATGATTCATTGTTGCCAGGGTTTCTAATACTGCCGATCCGAATCCTCCTTCGATAGTATTTTCTTCCACAGTTACGATGCGGTCGAATTTTTCAAGCAGGCGTTCGAGCAGTCCCTTGTCGATGGGCTTAATAAACCGCATGTTGACAATTTCCGCGAGAATTCCCTCTTTGGCCAGAAGGTCTGCCGCCGCGAGCACGTTGTAGACCATCGTTCCAACAGTGAGGACTGCAACATCGTTTCCGGTCCGAAGGATCTCCCCTTTTCCGATTTCTAATTTTTCAAAACCCTTTTTTAGCGGAACACCAAATGCGTTCCCGCGTGGATACCTCATCGCAATGGGTCCGCCTCGATATTCAACGGCCGTGTACAGCATGTCCCGTAATTCGCTCTCATCTTTCGGCGCCATAACCACCATCCCCGGGATGCAGCGCAGATACGATAAATCAAAAGCGCCATGATGTGTGGGCCCGTCCGCACCAACGAGTCCACCTCTGTCCAAAACAAACACAACGTGCAAATTCTGGAGGGCAACATCGTGAACGATCTGGTCGAAAGCTCTCTGCAAGAAAGTCGAATAGATGGCCGTCACCGGGATGTATCCCTCTGTCGCGAGGCCGGCCGCAAACGTTACTGCGTGCTGTTCAGCGATACCAACATCGAAAAACCGCTCGGGCATTGCTTTTTGCAAGGCTGTCAATCCTGTTCCATCGGGCATAGCAGCGGTAATGCCGACAACTTTCGGATTTTCCTTGCAGATCTCGACGAGCGCATCACCAAAGATCGCCGTGAATGCCGGCGGAGCGTTCGGGTTCTTGGGGGAAATTCCGGTCACTTTATCGAACGGCGTAACGCCGTGAAGCCTTGTCGCTTCTCTTTCGGCGGGACCATATCCTTTTCCCTTTTCGGTGATCGCGTGGATAAGAATAGGACCCTTCAGGTCTTTAACATGGCGCAATATTTCTACCAGCTTGACAACGTTGTGTCCGTTAAACGGGCCGAAGTACCGAAATCCCAGCGCCTCGAACAGCATTCCCGGAGTGATGACCGCTTTCAACCCCTTCTCGACATTCTGGGCAACTGATCGAAGGCGGTCCCCAAACGTGTCCAGCTTCCCCGTCAGGTCCCAGACGTTTGACTTGAATTTGTTGTAGCTGGGATGGGTCAACGCCTCGGCAAAATAACTATGGAACGACCAGAGGTTCGGAGCGACGGAAGAAAGAGACACCATCCGATTATCGTTAAGAACGACGATCATATCCTTCTTGAGCAAGCCTGCATTGTTCATCGCCTCGTAGGCCATGCCTCCGGTCAACGACCCGTCCCCAACGATGGCAACAACTTTATAATTCTCATGATTGAAATCGCGCGCGGTCGCCATTCCAAGCGCCGATGAAATCGCCGTGCTCGCATGACCGGCGCCAAATGTATCGTATTCACTTTCGCTTCGCTTGAGAAAGCCGCTGATGCCGTGCAGCTGACGGATCGTGTGAAGGCGCCCCTTTCGGCCGGTGAGAATCTTATGGGGATAGGCCTGATGCCCGACATCCCACACCAATTTATCCTTCGGTGTATCGAAAACGTAGTGCAAGGCGACCGCAAGTTCGACGGCACCCAACCCCGCACCTAGATGGCCGCCCGTTTTGGATATTGAGTCGACGAGAAACTCACGTATCTCTTTGGACAGGGTCCTAAGATCCTTCACCTCTAATTTTCGAAGATCGTAAGGGGTGTCAATATTTTGAAAAAACTGTGTTTGCGCGTCCGGCATTTTATTCTCGTTCATTCCAAATCCATCAACTCTATTTTGCTGTTCATATCTTTGCTGAGTTTTTTAACTTTCAACTCAGCTTTCGATAGTGTCTCCATACATTCCTTAGACAATGCAATTCCCTCTTCGTATAACGCGATCGCACTTTCGAGCGGAGTTTCTCCCTGTTCTAAAGAATCTACGATCTTTTCCAACCGGGAAAGAGATTGTTCGAATGTCCGCTTCGATGCTTCTTTTTTTGCTGGAGCCACCGTTTGCCTCATTTTTTCTTTTGGACGAACTCTACTATCGATTCGGCGCTGCCGTCATGAAACCGCACGGTGATTCGATCTTTTTCCGAAACGTCTGCAGCCGACGGAACAATAGTGTCATTGCGATATACGATCGCGTAACCCCGTTTCAGCGTCAACTGGGGGTCAACCGACCGAACCCTCTTGGAAAAAGACTGAACCTGCTGCCTGACCATTCCCAGCCGGTGTGCTGTGCTTTGCTGAAGCCGGTGTTCCAGATCGTCGATCAATTGGCCTCGCTGCCGAAAGAGATCCAACGGCCTATTGAACGAATAACTTCCAACCAGAGTATGAACTTTCTCTTTCGAGGATTGCACTCTGTTTATGACAATATTTTGAATAGTATAGGAAAAATTACGTAAAATATCAATAATCTCATTTTTGTCTTTTACGACCAATTCCGCAGCTGCTGAAGGTGTCGGCGCGCGCAAATCCGCAACAAAGTCGCTGATGCTGAAATCAATTTCGTGACCGACCGCGCTGACGATCGGTACTGCGGACGAATAAATTGCCCGTGCGACAATTTCTTCATTGAACGCCCAAAGGTCTTCCAACGAGCCGCCTCCTCTCCCAACAATGATCACTTCGATGCCCGGCAGCGAGTTGAGATCGCGAATAGCCTGAGCAATTTCTTCCGCAGCTCCTATTCCCTGCACCTTCACCGGTGCAATGATGACCTCCAAAGCCGGAAACCGCCGCGCTAAAACATTCAACATGTCCTGGATCGCCGCTCCGGTGGGCGAAGTTACAATTCCGATCTTCTGAGGATATGAAGGAAGAGTTTTTTTATGGTCCTCGTCAAACAGTCCTTCGGCGCTCAGTTTTTGTTCGAGGCGGTCAAACGCGAGCTGTAATTCTCCGGCACCGACTGGCTGAAGCTGGAGACAATTGATCTGGTAATTCCCGCGAGGTTCGTATACCGTAATGTTGCCCCGCACGATGACCTTTAGTCCGTCGCTCGGGCGAAAAAGAAGTTGTCCAACGCGGCTTCGCCACATCACTGCCGACAACTGCGCGCCTTCGTCCTTCAAGGTAAAATACATGTGTCCGGAGGTATGCAGCTTGCAATTGGAGATCTCACCTTGCACCCAGACTTCACTGAACCCTCGTTCTAGGACTCCCTTGATACGCCGGGTAATATCGGTCACCGAAATAATATTTTTTTCGTCAGGCATGATGAAATAATATAGCTCTTATTGTTTACATTTCAAAAATGGGTTTTCAAGCATTGCATGAGCCTTCCATAGAAGGCTCTTCAACGATCGACGCAATTTTGAAATACTCAGAAGTTTGCTTACGAACTTTCGGAAGGCCTCCCCAGGCAACTCCGACGCGTTTTTGCGATACTCTGCATCTTTATGTATATTGGACAAGCAAAAGGAGGAACAATGAAACTCGATGTTCTGGCGATCGGCGCCCATCCCGATGATGTTGAATTATCGTGTGCAGGAACGGTGGCGAAACTTGTCAAGAGCGGCAAGAAGGTCGCTCTTCTGGACCTGACGCAGGGCGAACTTGGAACCCGCGGGTCAAAGGCAATCCGAAAACGGGAAGCTGATAACTCGGCAAGAATTCTCGGTGTTGAATTCCGCGTTAACCTCCGTCTCCCCGACGGCAACATTGAATGCTCCAGGAAGAATACAATCAAAGTGATAGAAGCGATTCGTTCATTCCAACCGTCCGTCCTGCTGTTCCCGCACTCACTCGAACGGCATCCAGACCATGAACATGCTTACAAACTGTGCAAAGAGGCATGGTTCCTCTCCGGGCTTGAAAAAATTTTGACAAGAGTGAACGGCAAGAAACAGGAACCCTTCCGCCCAAAGAGGTATTTTCATTACATGCAGAAGTACGAGTTCGCTCCTTCGTTCATTGTGGATGTGTCCGACATTTACGATGTCAAGACCAGGGCGTTGTCCGCTTTTGAGTCGCAGTTCTATAATCCGCTCAGCAAGGAGCGTGAAACACGCTTGTCATCGAAACTTTTCCTCGAATCCATCAAAGCCCGGGACATGCACCACGGCAGCCTCATCGACGCGGCGTTCGGCGAGCCGTTTTATTCAATTGAGCCTTTGGGGTTACACTCATTTTTCGACCTTGTTTTCTAGGAATTGAGCATCTCTTTTTTAGTTCCAAGACGCCGAATGTTAAAGCTTTTCATTTTTACGAAAGAGCCTCTTGTTTTCTAATCCAAAAGCGTTAAATCGTGATTGAAAACAGGAACTCGTTCACTGGCATGGTTGTTGAGGATTATATGACAAACCTATGATTCTTTCTTCCAAAAATATTGCCCTTGCCGCAAGAGTTTTCGTCATCCTTTTCGTAGCGGCAAATTCCGGATTCACTGCGGTCATTCAACAGTGTACAATGCAGCCGGTCCACACAATGGATTGCTGCGCCGCTCCCGGCAGACACAGTAGTTCTTCACAGAATGGATCCCGTTCGCAGGAAGAGACAACAGTCATCGGTGTTAACTCCGACTGCCACTCATCTACTGTCGTCGGAGGATTGGTAAATCTTTCTGCGCTCGTTGAAAAAGAAAATACAATTCATCCCCGAGTCATTGTTTCATCGACACCTTTGTTCTGGGAGCCGACCTTGTTCGACTCTCATTCTACCCAATCTGTTCAATTCTCAACTCCCGCGCTTGCTTTCTCCCCTTGGTCTGTGGAGAAGTGTGTCCTTAACTCCACCTTTCTCATCTAACTCAATCCCTCTTTTTCTGCAAGGCTAAAGGGTACGCTGCATTCCCTTTTGTGCCTGCAAACCGTTCTCCCGCGGTCTTTCATTGTTTCTTTGAAATGACACGCGATAGAGACAAATAATCCGATCGCAAAAGCTCAATTACAAAAGGAGTTCAGCAAATGCTGAGAGCCAATAGAATCATCATTATCGTGTTAATTTTCTTGGGCGCGCCCGCTCTGCAAGCCCAGGTTTCGCCCGTGCTGAGCCTTGACGACCTTGTTGTTGAAGCTCTGCGCAACAATCCCCAGCTTCGATCCGCACGGAACGAAACAGCAGCCGCGAGAACAAAAAAGAGTCAAGCGACATCGTGGGACGCCCCGCAAATCGGGGTTGAATTCTATCAAACACCTATTCAATCATTTCCCAATCCGATAAAGAACGGAATGGAGACGGATTACTTCGTCCAGCAGATGATCCCCTTCCCGGGAAAAATATCTGCGATGGGTGAGGCGGCAGACAATAATGCAGGGATGGTCGATCAGGAGTATAAAGCCCTGGAACGGCGAATTATCCGCGACCTGAAGTCAGCCTATTTTGAGCTCTTCCACGTGCAAATGAAAATTCAGGTGAACGCGGAAAATCAAGAGCTGATGAAGAAATTCACGGAAATCACGCGCAAGCAGTACGAGGTTGGAATGGGCCAGCAGGCAGATATTTTGCGCGCACAAACGGAACTCTCGACCCTTATCAACGAAGGCGTGAATCTTCTGAAAGAAAGAAAAGTAGTGGAATCGATGATCAACACGACATTGAGCAGACCGGCCAATGCTTCATTAGGGCACGTCCCTGACGTCGAGTATACGGCTCCTGTTTGGACTTTCGAGCAGCTTCACCAGCTTGCTCTTGAGAATCGGCCGGAGCTGAAGGGAATGAACTTCAGCATCGATATGAACAAGGCGGAATTGTCCGGGTCAAAGCGGGAATACTACCCTGATATCATGGCGCGTGTTACGTACAAAAACATGTCCGACACGAAAAATGATTTTTGGGCGGCGATGGTTGGAATCAATATTCCTTTAGCCTTCTGGTCGAGCGGAAAGTACACTGCCAAGGTGGAAGAAAATGAGCTCAATGTGCGCAAATCGGAAGATGACCTGGCAAGCATGCAAAACATGGTTTCATTCGAAGTTCAGGATGCTCTGGTAAAAGTTCAATCCAATTACAATCTTGTTCTCCTCTATAAAAACACCACTATCCCCCAGGCAGAACAAACCTTGCAGGCAACGCTATCCGCTTATCAAACAGGGAAAACAGAGTTCTTGATGGTGATCGATGCTTTTCGAATGCAGCTGATGACAAAATTGGATTTTCATATGGCGGTAATGAATTATATGGCAAGTCAGGCGCAGTTGGAGCAGGCAGTTGGCCTGGATATCGCACAGATTTCAGAACGAGCACGATAAATTTTATTCAGAAAGAGTAGGCAATAATGAAGAAGGTCATAATCACTGCAGTTGTGAGCGTCGTCGTAGGTCTCGGTGTTGGTTGGATGGTCTTTCATTCCGGCGCCAAAGGCGATGGCTCAAAAGAGCGCAAGATCCTCTACTTCCAGGATCCAATGAATCCCCAAATAACTTCTCCGACACAAAAGAAGTCTCCGGACGGAATGGACTTTGTACCCGTCTACGAAAAACAATCCGGCACGTCGGACGAGAAAAAGATCGCATACTATAAGGATCCGATGCATCCATGGTTTACTTCTGACAAGCCGGGGAAAGCTCCCGATTGCGGAATGGATCTCGTCCCGGTCTACGAAGGCGAAAGCGATGCAAAAGGGATCAAGATCGATCCTGTAACAATTCAAAATATTGGCGTGAAGACCGAAGTCGCGGAAAACAGGAAGCTCAACAAAACGATCCGCGCCACCGGCAAGGTCGACTATGACGAAACAAAAGTCTACTCAGTGACGACAAAAATCATGGGATACGTCGAACAGCTCTACGTCGACTATACCGGAAAGCCGGTCCGCAAAGGTGAAGTGTTGATGGATCTTTACAGTCCGGAACTGGTCACGACACAACAGGAATATCTCCAGGCGATCCACTATAAAAAGGAATTAGAAAAAAGCAGCGTTGAAGAAGCGCGCAACGGAGCAGAAGACCTGGTTCAAAGCGCAAAGCGGCGGCTTCTCTACTGGGATATTCCGGAAAGCGAAATACAAGCACTCGAAGAGCGTGGAACGCCGAAGAAAACGATGACCATCGTCTCTCCGGTGGACGGGATCGTGATGGAGAAAATGGTGCTAAAGGGACAAAACGTTATGGCCGGAACGACACTGTACAAGATCGTCGACCTCTCGACCGTGTGGATTCTCGCGGACGTCTATCAATTTGAGCTTCCGTGGCTGAAAATAGGACAACCGGCGAAAATCGAACTGTCGTATCTTCCGGGCAAAACGTTTAAGGGTACGGTGAACTACATTTTTCCTTACCTCAACATGGAAACGAAAACCGTACAAGTTCGCATTCAAGCGGCGAACACGCCGAGCATGGAGTTTAAACCAGAAATGTATGTCAATGTTACGCTTTCATCACCATTGGAGATCAATGCAGTAACGGTCTCCGACCAGGCGATCATACGTTCAGGCCAACGGAATATTATTGTTGTTGCGCTCGGCGGCGGGTATTTTGATCCGCGCGACGTTACCTTGGGCATAACCGCGGATGGATTCACACAGGTCCTTAACGGCGTTCGTGCGGGAGAAAATATTGTCACCTCATCGCAATTCTTGATCGATTCAGAAAGCAATCTGAAAGCCGCTATTGATCAGATGAAGGGGCATGAAGGAATGGACATGTCTAAACCGATGGAAGAAAAGCCCGACTCTTCCAATGAGCATAAGGATAACACCATGAAAGAAATGCCGAAAGCCGGCCATTCCAATTCTCACGAAGGACATGATTCCAAAAAAATGCTTCACAAGAAGAAAGCATCTAAACAAACGGATCAGGAGATGGACTCAATGCCCGGTATGGACCACAACGGCAAATGATGGGGCACACCTCAGACATTTTGGCGATATAGAACGGAGAATACAATGCTGGAAAAAATCATTGAAGCATCTGTCCGCAACAAATTCATGGTCATCCTTGCCGTGTTGTTCCTGATCGGTCTCGGAATCTACTCGATGTTCAAGATCCCAATCGACGCGATACCGGATTTAAGCGATGTGCAAGTCATCATTTACACGACGTATGAGGGACAATCTCCGCGTATCGTTGAAGATCAGGTCACCTATCCTCTCACGACGGCAATGGTGGCTGTGCCGGGTTCCAAAGTCGTGCGTGGATATTCCTTTTTCGGATATTCACTCGTGTATGTGATCTTTGAAGACGGAACCGACATTTACTGGGCACGAAGCCGCGTTCTTGAGTATTTGAATTATGCCCAGAAGCGGCTCCCGAAAGACGTCATCCCAACGTTAGGTCCCGATGCAACAGGCGTGGGCTGGGTCTATGAATATACTCTGACATCCGACAAGCGCTCACTCCAAGAACTCCGCTCGTATCAGGACTGGTACTTAAAGTACCAATTGACTTCCGTTCAAGGAGTCGCAGAGGTCGCGAGTATCGGAGGATTTGTCAAGGAATACCAGGTGACGGTAGATCCTACAAAACTTCTTGCCTATAACATTCCTCTGAAAATGGTCGAGATGGCGATCTCGAATTCCAACAACGACGTCGGCGGCGAGGTTGTCGAGATGGGCGAAACGGAATTCATGGTCAGGGGTTTGGGCTACATCAAGTCGCTAGACGACATTAATAACATTCCGGTAATGGTGGATAAGAAAAACGGCACTCCTGTGTATGTCCGGGATATCGCCGACGTGACCATTGGACCTCTTATGCGCCGGGGGCTCGTTGAGAGCAATGGAGAAGGCGAAGTTGTTGGAGGCATCGTCGTGATGCGGTACGGCGAGAACGCACTCGATGTGATCGAGAATGTGAAAAAGAAACTGGAAGTGTTAAAACAAGGCTTGCCCGAAGACGTGAAGATAACGACCGCGTACGACCGTTCATCGCTGATCGAACGCGCTATTGATACGTTAAAGGGAAAACTGATTGAAGAAATTATTATCGTAGCCATCGTTTGTCTCATTTTTCTTCTTCATGCCCGAAGCGCTTTTGTCGCGATCTTCACATTGCCTACAGCCATTCTCATGGCATTTACCGTGATGAAGTGGCAAGGCATCAATGCCAATATCATGTCGCTGAGCGGGATTGCCATTGCGATCGGAGCAATGGTGGACGCGGCGATTATCATGATTGAAAATGCCCATAAGCATATAGAGCGTGAAAATGAAAAGCCGCCCGAAGAACGGCGTGACCATTGGCAGATAATTCTGGATGCATCAAAAGAAGTAGGGCCTGCCCTCTTCTATTCTCTCCTTGTCATAACGGTTTCGTTCATTCCTGTATTTACTTTGGAAGACCAAGAGGGACGCTTGTTCCGTCCGCTGGCGTTTACGAAAACATATTCAATGGCAGCCGCTGCTATTCTATCGATCACAATCGTTCCGGTCCTCATGGGGTTTTGGATCCGCGGGAAAATCTTGCCCGAAGAACGCAACCCGATTAACCGGTTCCTGATCCGGATTTATACTCCCGTCGTTGATTTTGTTTTGCGGTTCAACAAGTGGATCATCCTTGCCGCTCTTCTCATCATGGGGATAACATACTTCCCATTTAGCAAGATCGGCTCGGAGTTCATGCCCCCGCTGTACGAAGGTGATTTGTTGTATATGCCGACAACTCTTCCGGGCATGTCGATCACGAAAGCAAGAGAGCTTCTGCAGCAGACCGATAAAATTATCCGTCAATTCCCCGAAGTGCATCATGTGTTCGGAAAAGTAGGGCGGGCAGAAACTGCCACCGACCCCGCAGGGCTCGATATGCTCGAAACAACGATCATGCTGAAGCCTGAAAGCGAATGGCGTCCGGGCATGACTGTCCAAAAGCTGATCGACGAGATGGACCGGGCGATTCAATTTCCCGGCGTGACGAACGCGTGGACAATGCCGATCAAAACACGGACAGATATGTTGAGCACAGGAATCAAAACACCCGTGGGTATCAAAATCTCCGGCCCCGACCTCAACGTACTGGAAAATATTGGGAAAGAGGTCGAGTCGATAATGCGCACGGTCCCCGGGACACTCAGCGCTTTTGCAGAGCGTGCCGTTGGCGGCAACTATTTGGATTTCGATATCGACCGGAAGGAGGCCGCGCGCTACGGGCTCACCGTCGGCGATGTGCAGGACGTGATCCAGACGGCAATGGGCGGAATGAGTATTACAAATACCGTTGAAGGCCTGGAGCGGTACCCCGTCAATCTACGCTACAGCCGAGAGCTGCGCGACAATATCGAGTCACTGCGACGCGTGCTTGTTCCAACACCGACCGGCGTGCAAATTCCGATCGGTCAACTGGCCACTATTACAACGCGGAAAGGCCCCATGGTCATACGAAGCGAAGACACTCGCCCAAACGCGTGGGTCTATGTCGATATCAAGGACATCGACGTCGGAACGTACGTGCAGCATGCACAAAAAATCATTTCAGAACAAATAAGGCTTCCGGCCGGCTACAACATTGTATGGAGCGGAGAGTATGAGTACATGCAGCGGGCACAACAGCGCTTGATGCTTGTCATTCCGCTGACGTTGTTTATCATATTTATAATTATCTATCTGAATACACGATCCTTGACAAAAGTAGCGATCGTGTTCCTCGCCGTTCCCTTCTCTCTTGTCGGTACGTTTTGGTTCCTCTACTTTCTTGGCTATAACCTCAGCATTGCCGTGTGGGTGGGCATTATCGCCCTGGCCGGATTGGATGCTGAGACCGGCGTTGTCATGCTTCTCTATCTAGATCAAGCGTATGACGAATGGAAGCGAAAAGGACTGATGCGGGGCTTAAAAGATCTCAAAGAGGCTATTCATCACGGAGCTGTGAAGCGTGTTCGTCCGAAAATAATGACAGCATCGGTCATCATCGCAGGCCTGATTCCGATTATGTGGAGTCACGGCACAGGCGCGGACGTCATGAAACGCATCGCTGCGCCGATGGTCGGCGGCGTAGTCACTTCTGTCATGTTGGAATTGATGGTATATCCGGTCATTTACTTTCTCTGGAAATCCAGGAAACTGCGGAAAGAAGCAATCGTCACCGGTCATCTGTTGGAAAATTAAAAACGAAAGACTCCGCAGGATGAGAAACTTCTGAAGAACCGAAAACAGTGCGCCTCACGCTATTCCCCGCGGGGCGGCCAGGCCGGAGGAGAAGTCGCACATCGACTATTGAACAGCATCCATGCAGCTGAGCATCTCTGCGTGAGTTTCTTTTTGAAGATGGTTTAGAGGGAACGTTCCCTTGCATCATGGCGTTTTGTTGTATATTATTGATGGCGGCTCAGAGGCCTTCAAACATTAACTTTATCAGGAAAAGAAAAAATGAAACAATTCATTGCACCATTGACGGTTCTGTTCTTTTTGCTGAACGCCGTCCCCATTTCGGCCTCCGCGCTCGCCAAAGACAAAAAAGCGACAACGCATAAACATCAGGACGAGAATTGCTGCTGCGACATGAAAAGCACCAAGATCGATAAAAAGAATAAATGCAGCAAAATGGATTCCAAAACAATTGACAGTAAGAAAGATTCTAGCGCAAAATAGACATCAGAAGATTTGCGGTCTCACTATGAAGTGCACTCAGTGCGGGAATGATTTAAAGAGCGATGCTCTCTTTTGTGCGAGTTGCGGAACAAGAGTCTCCGCTAGCGCCACGCCGCCCCCGGCGCTCAAAGAATCCCTTCCTTCTGCTGCATTCATCGAGGGAAAGAAGACGATGAGCGCCAAAGCAAAATCGGCATATGCAGGGGTTGGCATCATACTGTTGATTGGAATGGCAATCGTATTTGTCAAAAGCCTTCCCGGGGGCGACCACCCAGTCATTAAGAATCAGCCGACAGTTGCAGATGCACAAAGCTATGACGGGATCAAATTGACAATGAGCCCCGTCTCGTCGAAAGTTGAAAATGGTTTCATCGTGATTGCTCTCTCTGACGTGCTTGAAAAGAAAATGGTCGGATTCACATATGAGGGGAAGACGAAGACGGTGGATCTCATGGCATACATCAATCCACAAGGAAAACTCGTCACATCGATCGCGATGTGCGACCCGTGCAATTCAAAAAGTTTCCACACAGAATCGCAGGAGTTGGTGTGCGACAATTGCGGGACGCGGTGGAATTTCACAAACCTTGAGGGAATCAGCGGCACATGCATGAAATATCCGCCCGACCCGATCCCCAGCGAAATTGTGGCAGGCGAAATTCGAATCAGTCAAAAAGTTGTTGAAGATTGGAAGCTTAGGATATGATTAGAAATTGGGTCTTGGGCCTTGGGTTAGTGATATTGATGTGGTCTGGCTGCGGGAAATCTCCAGGAGAAAAGCAAGCTATTGCTTCAAACAGCATTAACGTCGCCACCATTTCGCTTCCGACACTGAAGTGTAAAACTTGCGTCCGAACGATCAAGAACGCCCTTGCTTCTGTCGACGGAATAGAAAGCGCTGATATTAATCTCGATTCAAAAAGCGCTACCGTGAAATTCATCCCGGCCAAAATGGACATTGCAAAAATCGAATCGGCGATCAGTCAGGCAGGTTATGATGCGGACAAAGTGAAGCGGGATTCAGCGGCGTACGACAACTTAGCGGTATGCTGTAAATAAAGCTCGATTAGCGCCGCCCAATCAGAGATTGGGAGCGAGATCAAAACTCTCCCTCTACCGTCCTTCTCGTTCCCAACATCTCGTTGGGAACGCAAAGAGGAAGAGGTTGAGCGGAATTTAACTACATGTGAAAACAATGATCGGGTTACGGTAGCTCCCCCCTACGCTTCGTTCTTTCTTGCTTCGCTTCCCCTCCGAAGAATCGTGATAAAAAATCCTGCCACAAGCGTAATTGTTCCCACCCATACGAGATTGATGAACGGCTTGATGCTGGCCTCGACGATCAATGTTTCGCTCTTCGGAGGCTGGCCGGCGGCCAACGGTGTGCTGACAGTGATCGTGATCGACGACTTTCCCCTGCCCCCATTCCCCAGTCCCATCCCCTTGATGGCAAACGATACGTTGCTGTTCGGCAGCGTTGCGGGAATGAAAGTTACCTTCCCTTTTTCGTTGTGCATCTCGGGCAAAAGATGATACGTCTTGTTCGCGCGGATAACATCCAGCGAGACGGTGACGACATTTCCTTTTTCCGGCGAGGAAGAAAAGTTGTATCCGAGGTAGGTGATCGACATATCCTGAAACTTCTGCACCTCATCTTTATTGACCGTCAACTCCTGTTCGTTTTTGGAATCCGGGCTTTCGAGCGAAAGGGGTGAGACATAAAAATCCTTTGTCATCAGGTTGATGATATCGGGGTTTCGCATTAACCCTTCGCTCTCTTTATTGGTAAACATCACGGGAGCGATAATGAACTTCTGATCCCCTTTTTCAACTTCGACGTCAAACGCAAATCTTCCCCGCTCGATCGGATGATACCCTATGTAGCGCATCGAGTAGCCCAACGCCTCGACCTTTTTTCCTTGCTCCAATGAAACCGTCTCCTTATTATCATACTTCGCGGAGGCAACAAATCCGAGGAACATGAGCGCCAATCCGACGTGTGCGATCGAGCCCCCTGCCATCTTCGGGTTCCCTTTGAAGATCCTAAACCCGACGGCTGCATTTGTAAAGAGAGCAAACGCAGAGGCAAAAATAAAGATCAGCATGGGCGCCTGATGAGCTCCCATAAAAAATGTACCGACTGTGAACAGGAAGGCCAGCAGAACAGGGAGGCGGAGACTCTTAACAAGCGATTCTGTGTCGGAATTCTTCCACCACAACAATTGGCCGATCCCTGCCATGAGCGCAATGAAGATGCCCAACGGCAGCGTCGTGGTGACATAATACGAGGAATCGACGGCAGAGATCTTTCCTTTGAATATGCTGGTGATGATCGGAGACGAAGTGCCGATGACGATGAACATGGCAGCAAACACTATTGCCGAGGCTCCGAGAAACAGTGCGAATTCCCGCGACAAGAAGCTGTGCTCAACCGGAACTTTGGGCATTTCCTTCATTCGCGCAAAGAAAAGCCCGAACCCGATCCCGGCAAAGAGAAACAGGCCTGCAAGCAGCATCCAATACACCAGCATCCCCGGCTCGACGAATGAATGAACCGACGTATCGCCAAGAACACCGCTGCGTGTCAGGAACGTCGAGTAGAGCACCATGATAAAGCAGAGAATGCTCAGGATAAAATTTGTCTTAATGAAACTCCCGCTCCTGCGCTGGGACAGCATCGTGTGGATCGACGCAACACAGAAGAGCCACGGCACAAGCGAAGAATTTTCGACCGGATCCCATCCCCAGTACCCGCCCCACCCGAGTGTTTCGTATGCCCAGAATCCCCCCATCACGACTCCGGTGCCAAGTACCATTGCTCCGAACACCGTCCATGGTGTCGAAACGCGTATCCAGCTCACGTAATCGCGTTTCAGCATTCCTGCAACCGCGTACGCGAAAGGCACGGACATCGATGTAAATCCGATGAAAAGGACCTGCGGATGAATGACCATCCAATAATTTTGGAGAAGCGGGTTCAGCCCTTTTCCTTCGTTCGGATATTGCGCCCAGATCCCTTTTGCCTGATCAAGCCAAACATAATTAACGACGCTCGCCGGAATTGGGCCTGTGTGAATGAGATCTTTTGGAAAGACGTCCCAGATGTAGGTAAATGGGTTTTTCAGGATAAGCATCAAAAAAAGGAAGGAAAGGATGGCTGAGTAAATCAACATCAATTCCGATTCATATCCTTTTCGGGAGGAGTACCACATCAAAGCAAGTCCCACGATGCTCGTGTAGAACGCCCAGAGAGAAAAGCTTCCTTCCTGTCCCGCGTAGAACGTCGAGAAAAGAAGCGGCCCGGGCAAATCGGTTGAGCTGTAATTCCAGACGTACGCATAATGGAATTGGTGCGTCATGATGAGATAGATCAAGAGCGCGGCGGCGCTTACCATCCCTGCAACCGCCGTGCGGTACGCAGCCCGCGCAAACATCAAAAGCTGCGGGGAATGTTTTCGAAAGTCCAAGAAATAGAAGAGCACCGCAAGCAACGACGCCCCAAAAGCTACCCGTATGATAATGCTTCCGATCATTCTCTCTGCTCTCGCTTAGTGGGAACCTACAATGTTTTTTTCACTGCCGTTGCGTCGCCTTCATATTTCGAGGGACATTTTGTGAGAAGCTCTGTGGCATGAAAACATCCATCTTTATAGCGTCCTTTTGCCACAACACTCTTTGCCAATTCAAAATTATTCGGCTTTGCTCCGTCCAACACGACCTTTTCTTCGCGCTGGCTGTCATCCCTCATATAAAAACTAAACTGACCCGCCTTGGCATCAAACTGAGTCTCCTTCTCCTTTACCCATTCGCCTTTTACTTGAACTTTCTTCGCTGTTTTTTCTGCTTTGGCGAAGTCGGTGTACTCCACGTTGCTGTCCAAAAACGAGACCGCACCAAAAACAATAAATGCAACAATGACAACCGCGCCGACAATGATCTTTGTCTTCATAGATTCCTCCTCACTTCCGTAAACTCTGTTCGAGCTTGCTGACCTTTTTGTCAAGCCTGAAAAGATAAAAAATAAATCCAAACCAGATGATGAGCACGATGCTCATGACGATATAGAGTTGGTTTTCGGCAAAAAATTCCACGATCGTTACTCCTGTGCGTATTGTGATTCAGTCTCAAGGCGGGCCGAGCGAATTTTAATATTGAACATCCAAAAATAGAGTATGGTAAATCCGATGATCGATGCAAAAAAGACAACCCGCATGTTCGGGGGCATGTGGAGCTGAGCGACGGGTGTCGATCCGCTTTCATCCCCTTTGGCGCCTGGATGAAGGCCGGTCATGATCCGCGGCATCACAAAGATGAAGAACGGCGCCGTAACGCCTGCGATGATCGCATAGACGGCCGAGAGCGTTGCCCTTTTTTCTTCGACATCGATCGCCGAACGAAGAGCAAAGTATGCCCCATAGATTAACAAAAGAACGAAGATCGAAGTTTCACGCGGGTCCCAATTCCAGAACGAGCCCCAATTGAATTTCGCCCAGATCGAACCGGTAACGGTCGCGAGGATGCAGAACATCGTTCCAAGCCCGGCGGCCGAGACCGACCGGAGGTCATAGTCCAATTTCTTTGTCTTGAGATACATGATCCCGTAGACCATCGACGCAACGAATGCCACGAGTGTTGTCCATGACATCGGGACGTGGAAGAAGATGATCCGTGCTTTGTCCTCCAGCGCGGGGATGATCGGCAACTCATACCATTTCGAAGGAGCCGGCACCATCGGCATCGCAATCCCCGCGACAATCACAAGCGTCAGCCATACGACTAGCCCAACCTTTGCGATGAAATATTTAGTCATCGTGTATCAGTCCTTCCAAACGAATTCAAACAGGAGAACGGAAACCGTCACAAGAACAACGGTATACGAAATAAGTATCTGGAATTGTCCTAATGCTTCAGAGAAGAACGCACCTTCAAGCGAAAGCTGTGTTGCTTTTATAACGGTCATGAGCATTGGCAGCATGATCGGGAAAGAAATAACTGGATAAAGCGTTCCTCTGGTACTCGCTTTCGCGATGATCGCAGCGAGAATTGTGGAAGAGCTCGCGATTGCACAGCTGCCGAGAAATATTGTCGTCCAAAAAATGTCCGCCGAGGCAACCACGAAATTGTTGATCATGAGAATATACAGGAGCGAGATGAGAATGTTGAGCGAAAGCGTCAAGACCAAATTGAAAAACAACTTACCGACATAGATAGGCGTCGGAGCGGAAATAAGCTGGAGTGTCAATCCCGTCCCTCGCTCCTCCTCGCTCACGAACGTCCTCGAAAGACCCGACATGCTCGAAAAAAATATGATCACCCATAAGATGCCGGCGAGAACGTCCGGACTCACCGATTCGCTGCCGAGCGAGAATAGAATGATCGAAAGTGCGGTCACGACGAACATGAACAGCGCATTCAGCGCATACCGCGTTCTCAGCTCGGAATGCGAGTCCTTCAAAAAAATAAAGTATGACGGAATAAAAAGGGATTTCACGGCACTTGTAACATACGGTTTTACGGGGCGACTATCAAGGCTCTTGATGGAGTGAGCCGGTTCAGTTCCTGTTCAAATCGACACTATTTTGAGCGAATTCCAGATCGTCCTTATCATTTGTTGCTATAACCAGTATTCCGTGTTCACATTGAGCCCGCATTGTTGCACGCACTACGCCGATTCCTTCTTCGTCAAGGTTTGCCGCAGGTTCGTCAAGGACAAGAATCTCGGGATGATGCAGCAGAGCTGCCGCATACTTGAGACGCTGTTTCATCCCGGACGAATACGTGCGAACTTCATCGTTTCGACGTTCGTAGATGCCGAACGTTTTCAGCAATCGCTCTATATCTTCTTGAGAGCTCGTTTGCAGCCCCCTGATCCGGCTGATGACGACAAGGTTTTCCATCCCCGAAAATTCGTCATACATCATGACGTACGGAGATACGAGACCGACGTGTTGATAGATGAGCGCCGGGTCTGTTTTTTCCCCATCGATCGTACACATGATGCGTCCGCCGCTTGGTGAGAGAAGACCGCAGATAATTTTTGCCAGCGTCGACTTGCCCGACCCGTTCCTTCCGGTAACAGCCAAGGATTGCTTCTCGGACAACGAAAAGGCAATGTTCTCAAAAATAACCCGGCGGTTAAATACCTTGGACAGAGATTCGACAGAGAGTGAAATTGTTTTCATTTCTTCGTTGTACTGACGCGGGAATGACTCATACCATTGCTTTCTGATTCGATGGCCGAATGTTTCCAATCCTTACTTTCGCTTGACAAAATAGAATGTAACGACATTTTCCGCAGGATTCGTATAGACGATATCCAAAGTTCCGTCTCCGTTAAAATCTCCGAACTTGAACATCGAATCTTTCGGCAGGTCCAGAAGGAACGCTCCCGGTAAGAATTTTCCATTTCCTTTCCCTTTGAAAAAAAGAAGTTCTGCCGTGTTATCGTTCAGTACCACGATGTCGTTTATTCCGTCTCCGTCAAAATCAACGACCTGAATATGGTCTGGATTCGTTATGTCGATGTTCTCTGCGACCGACGAGAATTCTCCGAACCGGCCTCCCCCTTTTCCCAAAGCAATCCGGATAGAATTTGATGGAGTCGAATAAAGGATGCAATCGGGGATGTTGTCCCCGTTGACATCGGCAAACAGCATATAACATTTTTTCATCGCCGAATCGGGGAAGACGTACGAGAGCGTCTTCCCTCGATACTGTCCCGCTGAATCGCTGAAGGTGATGCCGAGGTTATCATGGAGTGTTTCAGCATCAAAATAAATATATGCCAGATCCGGGAGCCCGTCATCGTTAAAATCATTAACAGAGCCGGCCAGGATACGCGCCGGGATGATCGGCTTAATATTGCGTTCGACAAATTTTGTTCCGGACACCTGTCTAAAATAGGAAAGCGAACGTGATTTCGCGGTCGAATAAATATAAAACTCGATCGCCTTATTTTGAAGGGCGGCGTCGGGAAGCAGGACTCTCGGATTTTCCGCCGTCGAAATAGCATAGGTATACGGGGAAGTCATTTTCTGATGCGCCGTCGCCGTTGTTTGAGAGAGAGTCAGTACCGAAACTTTAGAAATCGATTCGTGCGACAGGAGAAATGTGAGGGACGTGTCGTTCCGGGAATACAAGCGAATTGCCGTGGGACTCTCGACGGTTGGAAACCCGATCTGACCCGTCATGCGATTGAGGGACGAACTATAAAAAAGAGAAAGAGTCGAAGACGCATTGTTAGCAACCGCGACGTCGTCGAACCCGTCGCCGTCGAAATCACCGACAACGAGGCCAAGAGGCTTCTTCCCCGCGGCGAAAGAGATCTCGCCTCGTTGAGCGATTTCATCCTTCTGTTCTGTTCCCCTCTTCTTTGCGTTCCAATAACACGTCAGTGAGTTGTTTCCCGAATCGACGACGAGGATGTCGTTCCATCCGTCGTTGTCAAAGTCTCCGATGAGTGTGGACCGGGCATTCGACGTGCAGCCGAATACAATGTCGTCGTAAAACGTCCCGTCTCCCTGGTTTGAAAAAATGCTGAACGTCCCTCCCTTATCGTCGACCGCGACAATGTCGCTGGACATTCGGGTGGAAATGGACGCCGACACCAGATCGCCCGGCGAGTGATTGTAATCCAGGCTTTGATATTGAAAGTACGACGCCATGCCGTCCCCGGCGAAAAAGCGGAGAGTCTTTGCAGCAGAAGATGCAATCGCATAATCCAAAATATGGTCCTTGTTGAAATCACCGAACACGACTGAGACGGTATCATGTCCAAACGAGAGAATATTTTGTTGAGCAAACTGCAGATCCCCCATCCCGTAGTAAAACACCATTTCATTCGTGAGCCAATTGTGAATCACAAGATCGGGAAAATCGTCGTCATTGAGTTTTACCACAGAAGCGTCGACGACGGGAATTTCTGGCAAGATGAGTGTTTTCTCCCGGAAGGTTCCGTCCTTATTGCCGAGAAGGACAGATATGCCCGACGATAATTTACCAAAGCACAAAATATCGATCGTGCTGTCGTTGTCGATATCGGCAAGCAGTACCTTTTCGGGATAAAAATTCACACTGTACTTCGCAACTGAAAAAGAAGTGTCATTTGGCGTGCTTAACCATACTTCCACCTGGCTCGTCTGTCGATGAACAATGACAATGTCATCTTTTCCGTCGCCGTTTAGATCCTTCGCCGCGAGGAACGTCACGTCTGTGGCAGATCCTATCGTCTTGCATTCGAATGCAGTTCCATCTCCCTTATTGATCAAGACCACAAGATGTTGGGCCGCCTGATCATAACAAAGGATACCAGGAAGCGGGTCGCCGGTGAATCGCCCGAGCGTTGCAAGCGATGGGGAGAACGGAAGCGGTGCGGATGTCACCATGCCCAACGTAGCGACATTTCTTTGCTGGCCCGGCGCAGGAAGAGAGCATACCGCAGCCAGGAAAAGGGCTCCGATGACTCCTTTTCGGACACCGAAAGTTGAGAAGAAAGGTCTGTTCATTACGGCGCTGTCGATGCACACGGAGAATCTACTCATCGATACTCTTCGACCGCCTCCGAAGCCGTTCTTCTCTCCGCCGCATTGCATCGCCATACCGCCGGCGTTCGTCCTCATCTTCGGGACGCAGCCGCGGCGATGCAACCGGAGCTCCGTTGTCATCGATGGAGACGAATGTCAAATAGGCGGTATTCGCATGCAAGACCGTGCCGGAAAGCAAGTTCTCGCAGAGGACCGTCACTCCGACTTCCATCGAAGTTCGAAAAACGCAGTTCACCGAGGCACGCAAAATGACAACTTCACCCTGCTTGATCGGATGAATAAAATTTAGTTCATCCACAGACGCGGTAACACACACCCGCCGCGAATGCCGCGATGCGGCAATAGCTGCCGCCAGGTCGATCCAGTGCATCAATTGCCCGCCGAGAAGATTGCCGAGCTGGTTGGTATCGTTCGGCAGCACCAACTGGGTCATCTCCACCTGCGAATGTTTTACCGAAAAAGCTTCTTCCGTCATTGGGCTGTGTTGGTTGAAAGGCCGGGAGATTTTTTGGAAGACGGCTTTGGAGCCGCCAAATCCGTTTCGATATCCGATTTCAATGTTTCCGCGTCGCTCTTCAATTTGCTCGTGGGATATTTCTGGAAAAAAAGAGCGATGGCATCCAGTGCGGCAGAATAATCATGACGCGCGCGCAGCGCGGCGGCTTTGCCAAGCAAGGCATCATCGGCATAATCACTGTCGTGGTACCGGTCCAGGACAACGTCGAAATATGCGATCGCTGACCTAAAGTATTCAAGCCGGAGGTACAGCTTTCCGTTATCGTATTCCTTCTTGGCCAGTTTGTTGTTCAATTCAATAATCTTTGCCGCGGCGATTTTAGCGAGCGAATCAGCAGGATAGTATTCGATGAAGGTTTGGAAATCGTCGATCGCCTCCCGGGTGAACTTCTGGTCGAGTTCCGATTTCGGAGAAAGGCAATAATTCGACATCGCTTTCATGTACCTCGCTTTCAGGACGAGCGGGCTCGAGGGCATCGTCCGCACGAGGAGGTCGTACTCGGAACCCGAGAGAATGAACTCTTCTCTCCGATACCGGCACTCTGCGATGAAAAATTGAGCACTGTCGGCAAATAAGCTTCCAGGATACTGGACGGTTACAGTTTTGAAATCTTCCGCCGCTTCCAAATAATTCCCGTTGTTAAATTTTGCCATAGCCGCGGCATACCGCTCTTCGGCCGGCTGCCCCTCTGTTTCTTTACTGGAGCCGCATCCGGCAAATCCAAGGATGAGGAGAGTACCGAGTGATGCAAGTGCAAAGAATTTCTTCAATTGATCGTGCCTCTGGATGTCAAAGTAATAGGGATATTTGATAATGATTGCAGCCGTGACTTCAATTTGACCAATGCGCTTGAATCCGACAGGATGGACGGCTGATATCCTGCCTGCAGCGGGATGCACTCGACCGAAGTCACCGCCGTCGTACCGCTGTCCTTCATCAGTGTAATTTTCGCCGCAAAGCTCAACTGCGTCCAAAACAACTGCGGCTGATAGAAAACAAAATTGCCCAGCGAATGAAAAATATAACCTCTGCCGAAATGTTCTACGCCGTACGGCACGTGAGGATGATGCCCGAGAACGATGACAACTCCTTGTTTCACAGATTGTTCCTCGAACGCCGTCAACCGCTGTGACGGCCGATCGCTGTACTCATCGCCTCCATGGACGCTGAGGATGACGACGTCTACGGAAGCTGCAGCTTCTCGGATGGCCGGAAATAACTTGCTGCTGTCGGTGACGGCAACATTCTCATGCCATCCGTGTTTAAAATTCATCAGATCGGTAACTGCAAACAACGCGAACCGGATTCCATTTTTTTCAAACATGAGGGGCTCGTACAGCGTCCCTCCCGACCTCACGGTCCCGACGTGCGCGATATTCTCATCGTCCAGATGGCCCAGCGTTTCAAGCAAAGCTCGTTTTCCGTAATCAAACGCGTGATTGTTCGCGGTCGAAACATGAGTGAACCCGAACTTCACCAGGGACTCCGCACCGTTCGGAGGACCGGTGAATATCAAGTTGTGGAGCGGATCCTGCGTAACTCCGTGTTGATATGACAACTGACTTTCGAGGTTCGCGAAGATGATATCTGCCGAATCGGGACGGAATGAAATCTTCTGAAATGGAAAATCAATTTCACCGTTGATAATTTTTTGTCCAACCATCCGTCCAAGATTCACGTCGCCGAACGCCAGGAGCGTGACTGCACTCCGAACAGGCGCTCCTGCTTTCTGTATGCTCCCGCGCATCCCCAGGTACGGGGGGACAACGATACAAGAAATGATCAGCGCTGCACACAACCCTGCCCGACGGACATAACTTCTATCAATGACTCTCACCGGCGGCAATGCCTAACTTCGAATTGTGAAGAACAGATACACCGCAATGCCAGCTGCTCCGGCTATAATGAGCGGTCCGATAAAACGTTCAAGTGCTGAGCGGTCGGGCATTGGTCCGCTCGCGATATGTTTGCTCGATGCCTGCAAATTGTTGATTTCATCGACGTACACGGTATCCGAGAACGACCGGCGTTCGGTTTCAGCAGAGAGAATCTTCCCGTCAGCATTGCGCATAGCCGTCAACCGCACCGAAATGCCGATCGTCCGCTGAGACTCGCGAGCTGAGAAAAGACCTTCTGAGAAGGACTCGCCGTACGTTACCGTAATTTCCGGAACGGACACGGCAATATCAACGCTTGCTGTGCCGCTCCGCGCATAGAGAAAGACAAAATGCTGGCGAAAAGATTCGAGCAACGGCCTGCTGAAAAACCGGTTGACCTCTCCATTTTCAATGCTGACCGCGACCGACGTCGTGTCGGAAATTTTCAAGCCTGTACAGAATACTCCCGCCGCATCGCGCGAAAGGTCGACCATGATTTCTTCGTTCGACTTCGGATTTTCGCCGCTCCAAAGAACCTGCGACAATCCCGGAACGAAGACGGCGAGCATAACAAGATGAAAGAACTTTGATTGGGATCTCACGCGTAAATTCCACGGACCTTTAATGTTTTGGCGACTTTGTCGATCGCCAGAATGTACGCCCCGATCCGCAGAGAAACCTTGTACTGTTCGGCGGTCTCATAAACCGAATTGAACGCCGATGTCATCATCCGTTCCAGCCTTCGATTGACGCGGTCGATCGACCAGAAATAACCGACGCGGTCCTGCACCCATTCGAAATACGACACGGTGACTCCTCCTGCGTTGGCGAGGATGTCGGGGATGACAATGATTCCTTTATCTTTCAGGATCGGATCTGCCTTTGCCGTTGTCGGGCCGTTCGCTCCTTCGGCGATAATCTTGGCTTTGATTTTCGGAGCGTTGCGCGCGGTGATCTGGTCCTCCTTGGCGGCGGGAACCAGAACGTCGCAGTCGAGCTCCAACAGTTCCGATTGCGTGATCTTCTCGGCATTCGGGAAACCGTTGAGCACCTTGTGGGTCTTCATCCACTCGATGGCTTTCTCCACATCAATGCCCTTCTTGTTGTAGTAGCCGCCGGTAACGTCGCCGAGGCCGACAATCTTGCATCCTTGCTGCTGAAGAAGCTGCGCTGACACCGAACCGACATTTCCAAACCCCTGAACCACAACAGCCGTATCTTTCGGTTTAAGTCTTATTTTTTCCATCCCTCCGAGGGTGACCATCATGACGCCGCGCCCCGTCGCCTCACGCCGGCCAAGCGATCCTCCGATAATAAGAGGTTTTCCGGTCACCACGCCCGTGGCTGTCCGTTTCATGTGCATGCTGTAAGTGTCCATGATCCAGGCCATGATTTGCTCGTTCGTCCCCATGTCCGGCGCCGGAATATCTTTGTCTTCTCCAAAAATATCGAGCATATTTGCAGTGTACCGCCTTGTGACTTTTTCGAGCTCGACAAGAGTCAGTTTGGAAGGATCGCACCGAACTCCCCCTTTTGCACCGCCGAACGGAATATTGACCACTGAACATTTCCACGTCATCCACGCTGCCAGCGCCTTGACTTCATTGATATTGACGTCGGGGGCGAACCGAAGGCCGCCTTTTGATGGACCAAGAATATCATTGTGGATAACGCGGTAGCCCTCGAACACTTCAATTTCCCCGTTATCCATCTGGATTGGAATCGAAACGGTGATCTGCTTTACCGGTGTCTTCAAGTACTCATAGACTCCTCGTTCCAGTCCAAGCAGTTCCGCTGCAACGTCGAATCGTTCCATCATCGATTCGAACGGGTTCTCTTTGTCCGTGATCGGCGCGGGCTCTTTATAGTTTAGGTTCTCGTTGGACTCCATGCTATCTCCTTTATTCTATGCTCAACTTCTTCGCGACTCATCCCCGGACAACGGTGAGTAAAAATCATTTTCGCCGTTGCCACGCGAAAAACGGTTTTTGCAAACTGCGCTGAATAAATTTACCAAGACCAGCGGGCAGTTTCAACGTGCGATCAGCTTCGCTTTCTGTTTTCGCGTACTCTTCGCAGCTGGTCGATCGTAAAATCAAGGGACTCGTCAACAAAGTGCCTCGACAAGCGGCGAGCCCTCCGCACAGCGTCTTCGTCAAGATTTGCGTAGATAAGATCCTCGTCAAACAACTTCGCCGATGCAATGATCTCACCCGACGGGTCGACAACTTCGGATCCGCCCCAAAAATTTACTCCATCCTCAATTCCCACTCTATTGCAGAAGACAACGTACGTGCTAAGCAGACGTGCATAGGCTTTATGATGCTCGCTGTTAATGGTGGCCGAAGGAAGATTCTCGGCCGAACCGGAAATTCTCGTAGGGCTTGCGGCTATAGTAATAATGGCGTCCGCTCCGTCGCTCGCAAGGATGTACGGAAGAGAAAGATGCCACAGGTCTTCGCAGATGAGAATGCCGAGCTTGCCGTGTTTGGAATTAAAATTACGGACGTCGCTTCCCTGGCTGAAGTAGCGCATTTCTTCGAACATGCCGTAAGTCGGCGGGTAGATTTTTCGATGACCCGAGTATACTTTTCCGTCTTCCAATACGAACGCGGAATTATAGAGGCCAAAATTCTTCCTCTCTTCCACTCCGCCGGCGATGATTGTGATCGACTTGCTGAGTTTCAGAAGATCATTCAATACCGCAGAGTCGGCCAGGTTGATCGCCACGTCCCAATTCAAGTCTCTCACGGAATAACCCGTAAGACTCAGTTCCGGAAACACGATGATATCAGCTTTTTTTGCGGCCGCCTTCTTGACGGCGGCTATGTGATGCTTGATATTCTTCTCAACGTTGCCCACGGCAGCGTCCACCTGGGCTACGGCTATTTTCATTCTCATGAGGTCGGTCTTTGTTGTCGGGCTTACTGTATCGCCACGTCGTTCGAAAGTTCATGGGCGTCGTTCGCACTGCGGGGAAATTCCTGCTCCAGCTTCTTCCCTATTTCATTGATCACTTCACAGATCCCCTCACAAAACCTCTTCTCCTTAAAGTGGGCGCTCATCGCAGCTGCAAGGTCGTCCCAGTAGCGGTCGCTCACTTTTTTGTGTATGCCTTCATCGGCGATGATCTGAAAAGCCCGTTCCTTCATTGAAAAGAAAAGGAGAACTCCAGTCTTATGCCGGGTCTTCTCCATCCCGAGCTCGAAGAAGTTTTTCAGGGCGAAGCGATGGAGAGTGAGCTTCCGCTCGTTCCATGCCCGGCGTTTTCTGATGCTTACTCTGATCTCTCCGTTCGTCTTCCTCTCGACCTCGGCGATGGTGTCTGCGATCCTTTTCCGCTCGTCGGGAGTGAGCAGCGGGTGTTTCGAAAATAGCTCCATGGGCTTCCTGATTAATCGGAAATATCGATCATCCTGATATTCTTGATGTACTGAACTGTTTTGTCCTCTTTTAACGATTTCAGCCGGCTCAGCTTCAACTGCATGCGTTCGACATTCTCGCTGATGATCTGAAGATACATCCTCATGTCTGTCGCAATCCGGCTCGTCATCAGCACATCGACGTTTTTTTTCATCGACTCCAGCGGCGTCACCAGATCCTGACTTATCCCCAGCACCAGTTCCTGGATCGCTTCGATGCGCTGGCTGCTGATTTCCAGTTCGGAAAGCTCCTGCCGCAGCCGTACCCGCTCCAGAACGCTGACGATCGTCCTCGGCAGCACAGGCGTCGAGATTTCCTCTTTCACAAGAAAATCTTCGACGCCAAGTTTCATTGTTTCAACGGCGAGACTAAAATCACGGTTTACAGTGATGAATACGACGGGGACCGTAATTCCGCGCTGCACGAGCACGCTTGTTACTTCAACGCCGTTCATGCCCGGCAAATTATAGTCCATCAGGATAACATGATAGTTTGGATTTTCCTCAAATTCCCTCAACCCGTCTTCGCCGCTTTTTTTCCATTTCAAATTGAAAATATAATCCGGATGCTGAGACAGATACAATTCTACCAACTTCCCAAAATCATCGTTATCCTCGATCATCAAGATATTGATGTGCTCTTTTGTTGCGGTCGGTTCCATACGTGTCTAGAATGCGCGAAGTGGGTGTATTCAGTGAGTAAATTCTCTTTTCATTTCGGGAGGGAAAAATAGAACGTCGTCCCTTTGCCGATTTCTGATTCCAGCCAAATTTGCCCTTGGTAGAGCTCTATAATCTTCTTTACGATGGCCAAACCTGCACCGCTTCCCTCATACTCCGGGTTGAGCCTTTGAAAGATAACGAATATCTTGTCAAAAAACCTTTTGTCGATCCCGATGCCGTTGTCCTGGATCGAACAAAGGACCCGCTTGTCGTTTTCACCAAAGGCGATCTTTATGAACGGGCTGCTGTTCTTGTTAAATTTTATGGCATTCGAAATGAGATTCCGAAGGACGAGCTTGATCTGCGTGGGGTTGCATTGATACGACGACGATCGGACGGGAAGCTCCAGAGCAACGTGTTTTTCCTGCAGTGAAAACTTCAGATCGTCGAGGACTTCGGTCAGGACCTCATTCAACGACACCATTTCTGTGAGCTCTGAGAACCGGGAGACCCGCGAGAGCACCAGCAGGTCGTCGATCAGACCCTTCATCCTTGAACATGACTGGATGATCGACTGGATGTATTCCGACGCCGCACTGTTCTTCTCGTGAATATGGTCCTTTAAGAGCACCCGGCTGTATCCTTCCACCGTAATGAGCGGCTCTTTCAAGTCATGCGAGACAACGTACGTAAAGTCATCCAATTCTTTGTTCCGATTTTGAAGCTGGATCGATTTCGAAATTGTTTCTTCGTACAGTTTCGCTTTTTCGAGCGCGATGGCGGCAAGGTTGGCAAAGCTTTCGAGGAGCCGAATATGGGATTCCTTGTACTGATTCGCCGTATAGCTTTGCATGGAAAGCACGCCGATCGTCTTATCTCTTGAAAACATCGGGATGTACAAGAGCGACAACGAGCGCCGTTCCTTGTCGCCGAACGGATATTGCATCGTGCTTGCCGAATCTTTGTCGCGATTTTCCAGGAGCGATTTCCTCGCTTCGATCACTTTCGCGATCCCCGTGCCTGCACGCAGAACGCTTTCACCCGATTCGGGCTGTACCTTCACCTTCGCGTTGTCGATCGTGTCGTAACAAATGACATTGCGAACTGTCCCCGTCGGCTCATCGAAAAGATCGATGTAAAAAGCATCGAAGGGGAGCACTTCGACAAGGTGCCGGTAGACCGCCTCCGCTATCTCGTTGATTTTAAGAAGAGACGTGAGGGTTCTGCTCAATTCATACAGGACGCGCAAGCGTTCGAATTGAAGCCGGTTGACCTCCTCGAGATTCTTCCTCTCGGTGATGTCGCGCGCCATGTTCATCATCGCAACGGGGCGATTGAGTGCGTTGTACAACAGCGTTGTATTCATGCTGACGGAGACCATTCTCCCGCCGGTGCTCTTCCAATGGATATCAAAATCACGTAAACTTTTCTTTTCCCGCAGCTCCTTGATCCAGAGAACATAGCGGGACATTTCTTCGTCGATAAGCCACTCATACGGAAATTCTTTTCCGATCGCATCCGATTTCTTGATGCCTGTGAGACGCTCGAATTCACTGTTCACCTGCAGAACTCTTCCTTCCAGATTGGTAAGGACGAGCGCATCGCCGACCGTCAACACTCCGTCGATGACGTTGCGAAACATTTGTTCCGATTGCTGCAATTCCTTCTCGATCGCGCGCCTGAGCGTAATGTCCCGATGTACTGCCACGACGGCGGGTGCGCTCTTAAAATGTATCACGCTCACCACGACTTCGGCGTCAAACAACGTTCCGTTTTTTCTTGCAGCCTTGTACTCATACCGGGAGGGAACATTTTTTCCCTCGATCCGGCTTTTGCTCCTCTCAATAACCCGTTCACGGTCTTCGGGAGCGATGATCGTCTCAATGCTTTTCCCGACGATCGTATCGCGGTCGTCATAGCCGAATAATTTTTTAAACGCCGTATTCGCGTAGATAATTTTTAAATCACGGACAATTGAAACTCCATCCGCCATCGCTTCGACAGTCGATTCATACTCTGCCATGTTCATAGCATGCTGACTCGTGGATCGATCCGCATGCAAAAGAAACCGTGCGTACTGTCCGATCTTTTTTTCTAACAGGCCGCCCTGCTCATGAGAGGCGCCGCCGACGAGTTCCACAACGCCCACAACCTGAGCGTGGTCAAGAACGGGAATCTCCGTCACAACAAATTTGTCGAACCTCTCTGCATTCTCCACCTTTGCGGAAAACATCTTTTTGCTCCCCGGCAGAACGAGCAGCGGAGATTTCTTCCGCACCGCAGATTTGAGGTGGGACTCAGAGAGGTCTTGTTCCTTGAGATCACTGCGCATCCGTTCGGAGTAAGAACACGATCCAACGAGTTTCACGGATTTATCCTCAACCTGGTAGAGAGCGGCTGCAACACCGCCGCTCATTTTCAGTATCTTCTTCAGGAACGATTGAACGGAGTATTCGGAATGTTTTTCTGCGCGACGGTCCTCAAGAATTCCCTCGAGAAGCCGGTTCAAGAAACCGTAGAATTGCCTTGCATTCGCCGTTGTGTCCGCAGCACCATGCACGGCGGAGGCTGCGGATTTTCTGGAAGGATGTTTCGAAACTCGATTTTGAGGCATAGGATTAGAACGTTACATTCGTCTTCCGACAACAGCGGATACTTCCTTCAGCTTTTTCATAAGGTGAAGGAAGGTCTCGGGCTTCAACGATTGGAAACCGTCGGACATTGCCTGGTCGGGATGAGTATGCACCTCCACCATCAGCCCATCAGCACCGGCAACGACTGCCGCAAGGGCCATCGGCGTCACCAAATCCCAAGCACCCGTTCCATGACTCGGATCGACGATCACCGGCAAATGCGATAGTTTCTTTATGACGGGAACGGCATTTAAATCGAGCGTATTCCGCGTGTATGTTTCAAAAGTTCGGATGCCCCGTTCGCACAGAATAACATTGTAGTTTCCTTTGAACAAGATGTATTCGGCGGCCATGAGCAACTCCTCGATCGTCGCCGAAAGTCCGCGCTTCAGCATCACCGGCTTTTGCAGTTCGCCGACGCGTTCGAGCAGGGAGAAATTGTACATGTTGCGGGCGCCGATCTGAAGGATGTCGGAATGCTCCGCAACGAGAGAGAGCGTTTCCGTATCCTTTACTTCGGTTACGATCTTGAGACCGGTCGCGGTCGCCGCTTCGCTGAGATATTCCAGTCCCTCGAGTTTCAGTCCTTGAAAAGCGTACGGGGACGTTCTCGGTTTGAAAGCGCCGCCCCGAAGAAACCGGGCGCCTGCGCTTTTCACTAATTCCGCAATTTCCAAAATCTGCGAACGGCTTTCCACAGAGCAAGGGCCTGCGATGATATTGATCTCATCACCCCCGAACCCTGCGCCTCCTACATCAACGACTGTCCGCTCCGGTTTGAATTCCCGGCTGACAAGCTTAAATGGCTTTGAAACGGAAATGACATCGATAACACCGGAGAGAGGCAGAAAATTTTCCGGGTCGACCTTCCCCTTATTCCCAGTTATGCCGATGGCGACGCGTTGAACACCGGGAATTTCATGGGGAGAAAAACCGAATGAAGATATTTTTGCTTTGACGGCATCAATTTCTTTTCGCGAGGCGTCGAGCCTCATCACGATCAACATTCTATCCTGCTAATTGTTCGTTGAGACAAAAGTACGCCTACCAGCCTCCGCTCGCTCCACCGCCGCCGAATGAACCGCCGCCTCCGGAAAATCCACCGCCGCCACCGCCCCCGAATCCTCCACCTCCGAAAAATCCTCCTCCGCCAATCCCGCCTCCCCAATATCCTGACCGGTAATGCCCGCGCGATGAAATGCCGTAGCGGCGGCCGCCGCCGAAGATTGACATTCCAAAGATAACGAACAAAACTATCGTCATCACGATTCTTCCAACATTCTTTACGTTATCCTTCGCCCGGCCTTCCGCCTTATATTCGCCTTTGGTCGCCATGATCGCGGCGTCTACGCCTGCACTGATGCCGCCGTAATAATCACCGTCCCGAAAGCGAGGCCGCATTTCATTCCTTATGATTTGATCGCAGAGCGCGTCCGGCAAGGATCCCTCAAGCCCATAGCCGACCTCGAACCTGATCTTCTTGTCGTCTTTCGCGATGAGAAGAACAAGGCCGTTGTCTTTTCCCTTGCTCCCAATTTTATTCGCTTCGGCGATTTTCAACGAATAATCTGCGATGTCATCCCCTTTGAGCGATTGAATCATGACGACTGCAATTTGCGTGGAAGTGCTGTCCTCAAACAGCTTCAACTCCGTTTCGAGGGACCGCCATTCGGAAAACTGGAGAGTGTTGGTAAAGTCCGTCACGTGTTCATGCAGCTGCGGCACGGAAAGCTCTTGCGCTTCTAGCCCAAACCATGCGCAAGAGATTACAAAAGTGAATAAGAGAAATCTAAGGCGATATGATAAAATGATTTTGATATTGTCACCTGCTGTTTAGAATTTGACTTTCGGCGCTTCCTCTGCGCCCGTTTGCGCCTGAAAATATGCTTTTGGAGCAAAACCGCCAAAGCCTGCAATCATCGAAGTCGGGATCGTCTTGATGGCGGTATTATAAGTTTGAACAACTTCATTGAAATGTTTTCGTTCCACAGCAATACGGTTTTCGGTGCCCTCGAGCTGAGCCTGCAACTGAAGGAAGTTTTCGTTGGCCTTAAGATTCGGATAATTTTCTGTGACCACCATAAGCCGAGACAAAGCCGACGTCAACTCTCCCTGGGCTTTCTCGAACATTTGAAAAGCCTGCGGATTTTTCAATACTTCCGGGGATATGACCATTTGGCCGACCTTTGCACGAGCTTCGACGACATTTTCCAGCGTCTCCTTCTCGTGCGATGCGTATCCCTTTACAGTCTCGACCAGGTTTGGAATGAGGTCGAATCGGCGCTGGTATTGATTTTGAACCTGCGACCAGGCGCCATTCACCCCCTCATCCATCGCAACTAATTTATTATAGACACCGACTCCCCACATGACGGTCACGATTCCGACGAGAAGAATTCCACCGATCACCGACAACGCGATGACGAGACCTTTTGATTTCATTGCAAATATTCTCCTTGGTTAAACACACGGTTGATTTCACGGTTGCAACGTAATGTAATCAATGGGAGTTTTAGAAACAAGCTCCTTGCTTTTCCTCTAAATCCTTGACAATCATCAAAATAGTAATTACTATTTCCTTCAGCCAAATCAGCAACAGCTGTCACAAAATTGACCGAATGATGAAGGAGTCTTCATGGCTCGCATTGTAAAGGGAGGGCTTATCCAATGTTCTATTTCCGAATCTACGGAAAAACCCATTGAAGTTATTAAAAAGTCGATGATAGACAAGCACGTTGGACTCATCGATGAAGCTGGAAAAAAAGGAGTTCAGATACTTTGCCTCCAGGAAATTTTCTTTGGACCGTACTTTTGTGCCGAACAGAAGACTAAATGGTACGCTATGGTTGAAAAAATTCCCGACGGACCGACAGTGCGATTGATGCAGGAGTTTGCTAAAAAATACTCTATGGTTTTGATAGTTCCAATATATGAAGAGGAAATGACGGGAATCTACTATAACACCGCGGCCGTAATCGACGCCGACGGAAAATATCTGGGGAAATACCGGAAGCACCATATCCCGCAGGTAGACCCGGGCTTTTGGGAAAAATTCTACTTCAAACCGGGCAATCTCGGGTACCCCGTTTTTAAGACAGCGTATGCTGACATTGGCGTGTACATTTGTTACGACCGGCACTTTCCGGAAGGCGCCCGCCTGCTCGGACTGCACGGGGCAGAGATCGTTTTCAACCCGTCGGCGACCGTCGCCGGATTGTCAGAATATCTGTGGGAACTCGAACAGCCTGCACATGCAGTCGCGAATGGCTATTTTGTCGGCGCCATCAACCGGGTTGGGACAGAGCCGCCATGGAACATTGGGGAATTTTACGGAAAAAGTTATTTCTGCAATCCGCGGGGAAAGATCATTGCACAGGCGAGCCGGGATAAAACTGAACTCGTCGCCGCCGACCTGGATTTGGACATGATCAAGGAAGTCCGGTCGGTATGGCAGTTCTATAGAGACCGCAGACCGGAAACATATCGGGAAATTGCGGAAGAGATGTGATTTAGATAAGTGAGAAGTTAAGAGTTGTAAGTTAAAAATCATAAGTGAAATTAACTAAAAGCTGTCTCAAAAATTAACTTATGCTGACCCTTCGACGCATCCCCCGTTAGGGGACTTACTTAGGGTGAACAAATAACCCGTTCATCCTGAGTAAGCGAACGGAGTGAGCGCATCGAAGGATGAAGTGACATATTTTTGAGATTGATTCTACTCAAATTGCATCCTCGTCCACAATGACGTCACAAGAAATAATTGATATTACAGCAAAGAATACCTTTGGGACGTGGAGATTCCAAAAGGGGTGGAAGCCCCTCCACATCACAGATGCTGAAGGATGTTATTTCACTGACGCAGGCGGTAAGAAATATCTGGACTTATCTTCTCAGCTCATGTGTGTTACGCTCGGCCACAAGAATCAAGCGGTCATTAAGGCGATCGAAGAACAAGCCCGAAAGCTTCCATACATCGCTCCAGGCTTCGCAACTGATGTCCGCGCCGAATTAAGCAAGCTCCTTCTTCAGGTCCTGCCAAAAGGATTGGAGAAATTCTTTTACACGACCTCGGGCACCGAAGCGAACGAGGCTGCATTCAAAATAGCGCGAATGTATACCGGCAAAACAAAAATAATTGCGCGGTATCATTCGTATCACGGCTCAACGATGGGATCGATCGCAGCCACGGGCGACCCGCGCCGATGGGCCATGGAACCGGCTGGGAAAATTCCCGGCGTCATCTTCGGCCCCGAAGTCAATTGCTACCGGTGCCCTCTTCACCATGCATATCCGGAGTGCGGCATTGCGTGCGTTGAGTATATTGATCACATGATCGAGAATGAAAGCGACGTGGCGGCGGTCATTGTTGAACCGGTCGTCGGGACCAACGGCGTGTTGATCCCGCCGAAAGAATACATGCCGCGGCTGCGACAGATCTGCGATACCCATGGCGTACTGCTCATAGCCGATGAAGTGATGAGCGGATGGGGCCGGACAGGAACGTGGTTCGCTGTCGATCATTGGGATGTCAAGCCGGACATCCTTACGACGGCAAAAGGAATCACAACGGCGTATGTTCCGCTCGGACTTTGCGCGACGACGAAAAAAATCGCAGACTATTTTGAGGATCATTATTTTTCCCATGGCCATACGTATGAAGCGCATCCGTTGACACTCGCTCCTGCCATTGCCGCGGTCAATGAACTGATACGGCTCAACCTTGTTGAGCGCGCAAATGAAATGGGTGCGTACCTGGGTTCAAAGCTCGAAGGGCTAAAATTGTCTCATCCATCAATTGGCGACGTGCGGGGCATCGGCTTGTTCTGGGCTGTCGAGTTGGTAAAAAATCGGCAGACGAAAGAGCCGTTCAATTCATACAAAGACAAGGTCAGCGGTGTCCCTCTTCTTGTCGACAAAATCACCTCAGAGATGATGAGAAGAGGCGTGTTTGTTCAGGCATGGGTCAGCCATTTTGTTCTGGCTCCCCCGCTTATCATTACGAGGGAAGAAATTGACGCGGCGATGGAAGCATTCGACGCCGCGCTGCGTCTTGCAGATGAACAAGTTTCGTAGATCGGGAGTGCCTTCTGAATTTTGACGGTAGAGGATTGTTTATCGCATCATCAATGAATATTCACGTCAATGAACATCGGCCAGTTGAATGAAAAACATTGCGCCTAAACTCACGACCGAAGAATACGAAAACAATTTTGCGGAACTTCACCCTCCCTTCTCTCAGAACTCTGCCGTTACGGAAGCCAACCGCTGCCTCTATTGCTTTGACTCCCCCTGTATGAAAGCGTGCCCGACTCACATCGACATTTCGACTTTCATCAAAAAGATCGCAACGGGAAACCTCAAGGGATCGGCAAAAACCATTCTCTCGTCGAATTGGGTAGCACTTACGTGTGCAAAAGCCTGCCCCGTGGACGAGCTTTGCGAAGGCGCATGTGTCTACAACGAACGGGGCGACGATCCCATTCAAATAGGACGGCTGCAGCGGTATGCAATGGACTGGTACATTGATCGCGGAATGCCCGCTCTTTTCACCCCCGCCCCAAAGAATGGGAAATCCGTCGGCGTTATCGGTGCCGGACCCGCCGGACTCTCTTGCGCAGCGGAATTGTCGCTGATGGGGTACGAAGTCGCGATATATGAAGCCAAGGATGAACCCGGCGGACTCGATACTTTCGGCATCGCTCCTTACAAGATGAAACGGCAGGACAGCCTCAACGAAGCCAAAATTGTTGAACGTCTCGGCGTGAAGATTATGACCGGGGTCTCTGTCGGTGTTGGCCTTTCGATCGATGACCTGTCTCGAAAACACGATGCTATTTTTCTCGGAGTAGGTTTGAAAACGCCGACACCGCTTCGAATCCCGGGCGAAGATCTCCCCGGTGTCCACGACGCTCTCCGCTTTGTTGAAGAAGTGACGTCGCGCAAATGGAGTTCCGTACAGGTTGGTAAACGAGTTGCGGTGATCGGCGCAGGAAATACCGCAATCGATGCGGTCACCGAAGCGAAACGTCTCGGCGCCGAACATGTCATGATCATTTATCGGCGAAGCAAAGAAGAGATGTCCGCCTATGAATTCGAATTCGAATTGGCCAAGAGCGACGGAGTTGTTTTTCATTTTCTGACAGCACCAAAACGGATCCTTGGCACATCCCATGTAGAAGCGATCGAATGCGTTCGGATGAGACCTGGCGGGACTGGAGAGGAAGGAACGAGGGTGCCCGTCATGATCCCTCATTCCGAATTTCAAATTCCCGTCGACATGGTGATCAAAGCTGTCGGCCAGACACCCGAGCAGGGTTTCTTCTCGCAAATTCAGAACCTCACACTGAAAAACGGCAACGTCTGGGTCGATGCGGAATCATACCAAACCAGCAATCCCAAATTTTTCGCAGGCGGAGACTGCATCAATGGCGGGAAAGAGGTTGTAAACGCCGCTGCCGATGGAAAAAAAGCTGCGCACGGCATTGATCACTATTTAACCAGCCATACATCATAGAGCATCGATCTTCATGGTGAACTTGTCAATCAATTGCGGCGGGATCAAATCGCCGAACCCTTTTTGGCTCGCCTCTGCCCCGCCGACAAATTCGGCGTATCAGGTTTGCAAGGCATTCGAAGCCGGATGGGGCGGGGCGGTCTGGAAAACAATCGGCGAGCCGGTGATGAACGTGGTCAACCGCTACGGTTCGATGGACTACAACGGCCAAAAGATCATCGGCCTGAACAATATTGAACTGATCAGCGACCGCCCGATCGATGTTAACTTAAAGGAAATTGCTGAAACAAAAAAGCTTTGGCCTGACCGGGCTGTGATCGCCTCCTTGATGGTGGAATCCAAGCGGGAAACCTGGCACGATATCGTGAAGCGCACCATCGACACGGGATGCGACGGTATCGAATTGAATTACGGCTGCCCTCACGGAATGAGCGAGCGCGGCATGGGTTCTGCCGTCGGTCAGGTGCCGGAATATTGCGCGATGATCACCGAGTGGGTTACCGAAGTATCTTCGATCCCGGTTCTCGTGAAGCTCACGCCGAATATTTCCGACATTCGTTTCCCCGGACGCGCGGCGAAAAAAGGAAAAGCAGACGGCATCTCGCTCATCAATACCATCAACACCATCATGGGCGTCGATCTTGATACATTTGAGCTCAACCCTTCGGTGGACGGCAAAGGAGGGCACGGCGGGTACGCTGGCCCTGCGGTCAAGCCGATAGCACTGAACATGGTATCACAAATTGCTACCGACCCGGAGATCAACCTTCCCATATCCGCCATCGGCGGAATTTCGACCTGGCGGGATGCTCTGGAATTCATTTTACTCGGCGCATCTTCGGTACAGGTATGCACTGCGGTCATGCATTATGGTTTCCGCATCATCGAGGACATGACTGAAGGATTGACGCATTGGATGGAGGAAAAGAACTACGGCAGCCTCGATGAGGTACGCGGAAAATCACTTGCATGCATTTCGGATTTCGGAAATTTGAATCTCCTGTATAAAGCTGTAGCACGGATCGACGAATCAAAATGCATTCAATGCAATCTTTGCTACATCGCATGCAACGACGCCGCGCACCAGTGCATCGACCTTCTCCCGCATAACGGCAAAAATCAGCCGAAGGTCCGCGAATCCGATTGTGTCGGGTGCAGACTCTGTTTCATTGTCTGCCCGGTCGACCAATGCATCTCAATGGTCCGCATGGATGGCGGCTCCGAAACGCTGACGTGGAATGAATTGATGAAACAAATGCCCCAGCCGTTGACGTGGGAGGCATTGCGGCAATTTCAGCACAATCATGGAATTGAAATCCATTAGCTCCCGGCGGAATGATGCAGCCCTCGATGGTTTCATAATAATGCTCACACCTCAGTCCCATACTCATGAGTTTTTTCAGTTTTCAATTCAGCAGGAGAAAAGAATATGAAAAATAGCAAGTTCTGGATGGCAGTTGGAGCGGGTGGAGTTGTTATGAACATCATCGATTTTCTCATTCAAGGAATGGTTATGGTCCCGGCATACTATTCTAAACATCTCGATGTGTTCATCCAATCAACCGACCCTCTTTGGTTCGTCATCGGAGACTTTATCAACGTCTTCGTCCTGGCATGGGTGTATGACAAGGTCGCCGGCAGTTTTAGCGCCGGCTGGAAGGGCGGAGCGATCTTCGGAGTGTATGCTGGAATTCTGGTAAACTTTCCGACATGGATCTTTCTGCATTTGATGTTGAAAGGGTATTCCTATAAATTCGCCTGGTTCTCCACTATCTACGGAATCGTCTGGACGGTCATTGCGGGCGCGATCGTTGCAAGCATTCATGAGAAAAGAACAACTGCGCCCGCAGGAATGTAAGAGAAATCCAAATGTCCTGGTTACCGTACGCTTCAGTTATTTTAGGTGTGTTATCAATCACGAATGCTTTTCGCGGCAGAACGATAACCCAATATCCATCGCAGCGCGGGATGTTTATCGGCACCGGGCTTGCGATGCTCGCGAGCGCAGCATGGATACTCCTCAACCCTGTCGCGCCGGTGTTGAACTCTTCCAATTTGCTCATGGTACTTTTGATCTTCCTTACGGCCATTCTCGCCGGGTTGATGGTCAGTTACCCGTTCATAAAGAACCGAGCAGGAGCTTTGTTGTATGACGTGCCGCGTGTTCAAAACCGCAAAATATCCGGCTTGGCAACAGCAGGAATGTTTCTGCTTCTTACTATCGTCACAATTGTTCGAACCGGCTTCTCACATGAAACAATTGCTGAAATCGTATTCTATGTGGCCGTGATCTTCTATTTTGCCTCCCCCCTTTTCGGCAAAGTCGAGTTGAGGGAGAACGGAATACTCGATACATATTCACTTCTTCGGTGGAAAAACATTTCCTCCTATCGATGGATCGGCCGGGACGAGAGCAACCTGATGATGAATTTGAGAGGGTCGTGGCGGAAGAATTTCACAATCATTTTGCCCCCCGATCAAAAAGAATCGATAGACTCAATCCTCAAGAAACAACTAGGCCTCGGCAAACGCCAGTCGTGATGTTTTGTCAATAGTGGAGGAACTCCTCATGTCAACGCTAATTAAAAACGGGCGCGTGATCACCGCCGAGCAGGACTACACGGCCGATATCTACATCGAGAAGGATACCATCACGACCATCGGCGCATCACTGACAATGCACGCCGACAAGACCATCGACGCGAAGGGAAAGTACGTGATTCCCGGGGGCGTCGATGTCCACACGCATATGGACATGCCCTTCGGCGGGACAACCTCGAGCGACGATTTTGAAACGGGGACGCGGGCAGCCGCATTCGGCGGGACGACGTGTCTGATTGATTTTGCCATCCAATCCAAAGGAACAAGGATGCGCGATGCCCTCGACCTGTGGTGGAAAAAGGGAGAACGAGCGACTATCGATTTCAGCCTCCACATGATCGTGACCGACTTGCCCGAGGCACATCTCGAAGACATGAACGAGATGGTGCGCGAAGGCGTGACGAGCTTCAAACTATTCATGGCCTACCCGAACGTGCTTATGGTCGACGACACCACGATCTTTCGCGCGATGAGGCAAACGGGTAACAACGGAGCGCTTGTCTGTATGCATGCGGAAAACGGCGGAGTGATCGATCTTCTCGTTCAGCAGGCCCTTGCGGAAGGAAAAACTGCCCCGATCTACCATGCCCTCACCCGTCCGACAACCGCTGAGAGCGAAGCCGTGAACAGGGCGATCGCGCTCGCTCAAATGGCAGGCGCCCCCGTCTACATCGTCCACCTTTCATCCGCTGATGCATTGGAGAAAGTTTCCGAAGCCCGCGACAAGGGAGTCCCCGTATTTGCCGAAACGTGCCCGCAATATCTCCTTCTTTCAATCGAGGATCTGGAACGGCCGAATTTTGAGGGGGCGAAATATGTCTTTACCCCTCCCCTTCGCGAAAAATGGCATCAGGATAAATTGTGGGAAGGGTTACAACAAAATACTCTCCAGGTTGTCTCGACGGATCATTGCCCGTTCTGCTTCAAAGAGCAAAAAGAATTGGGACGCGACAGTTTTGCAAAGATACCGAACGGCGGGCCCGGAGTGGAAAACCGCCTGCAGCTCATCCACCACCACGGCGTCAATCAGAAGCGAATCAGCCTGAACCGCTGGGTTGAAATCGTCTCGACGACGCCGGCGAAAATATTCGGGCTGTATCCGCGGAAAGGGACGATCGCAATTGGGAGCGACGCGGACATCGTGATATGGGACCCAAACAAGGAGCTCACCATTTCTGCTCACTCTCACCATATGCGGGTCGACTATTCAATGTTCGAAGGATTCAAAGTGAAAGGAGATGCAGAAACCGTTCTCGCACGCGGCGAAACGATCGTCGATAAGGGACAATGGCTGGGCAAGACTGGACGAGGATCATACATTAAACGCAGCACGTATGCCGGCGCATGGAAATGAAGAAATAAGCATCATCCAATTTGCATAGCAGTTCATCCACTCATTCAATATGGAGGCAGGTGTATGGAGCGTCCCAAAATAAATTACGTCGCGGTGCTGGTGGTGGCATTCATTCAATTTGTATTTGGGGCGGTTTGGTACTCGCCGATACTTTTTGGAAATAAATGGATGCAGCTGACGGGAATAACGATGGAAATGGCGTCGAAGATGAGTCCCTGGAAAGCCTACGGTCTCACGTTTGTTGCTTACGTTGCTGTGTCGTGGGTGCTGGTTCATGCTCTTTCGTATGCAAAGGCGAGAACGGCGATGGAAGGTGCAATGGTAGGATTTTGGAATTGGTTTGGATTCGTCGCGACGATCATGGGAATCACGAATCGCTATCAGATGCAGCCCTGGGCGCTCTGGGCTGTCGACAGCGGCTACCAGTTTGTTAATTTCGTTCTCGGCGGAATTATCTTGACGATGTGGCACAAGAAACTTTGGGAAAAAGAAGAAGCGATGTGATGCATGAGCTTTGCGGTCTGTTGAGATGTAAGGAGTGAGCTCTGTTCCGAAGTGAACGCACCAATTCTGATTCCATTCCTGTTCAAAAAAATGCACGAATCAAAACGCGCCGAAATTGTCGAGGTCGACCTTGCATCCATCCAGAATAGCCCGCTCTTCAACAACGACATAGCGCCAACAAAAATCTCTCAACGCAAATGGGGAACGTACGATATTGCAGCGCTTTGGATCTCGATGTCCGCCTGCATTCCAACGTATATGCTTGCTTCGTCTCTCATCTCCGAAGGAATGAATTGGTATCAGGCAGTCCTCACCGTTTTTCTCGGAAATGCAATCGTGTTGATCCCTATGGTTCTCAACGCCCACGCAGGGACGAAATACGGCATCCCGTTCCCGGTGTACTGCAGAGCTTCGTTCGGAACACGCGGCGCAAACATTCCCGCTCTTCTCAGGGCGTTTGTCGCCTGCGGATGGTTCGGCATTCAAAGCTGGATCGGCGGTTGGGCAATTTACAAGATGACCACCATTTACATCCCTTCTTGGGACTTGCTGCCCGCTTGGTTTGCCGGCATCAACACCCCGCAGTTAGCCTGCTTCTTGTTCTTTTGGGGGATCAACATGCTGGTGATTTATCGGGGGATTGAATCCATCCGTTTCCTTCTTAACATCAAAGCACCGCTTCTCATTGTACTTGGACTGATTCTGCTTGGCTGGGCGTATTCTCAGGCTGGCGGATTCGGCCCTATGTTATCGCAACCGTCACAGTTTGTGGCGGGCGGAGCGAAGGAAGGAAGATTCTGGATGGTCTTCTTCCCATCCTTGACCGGCATGATCGGATTTTGGGCTACCCTCTCGCTTAACATTCCGGACTTTACCCGGTATTCACGCACTCAGCGCGATCAGATGCTCGGTCAGGCAATTGGATTGCCGGCTACAATGGCGTTGTATTCTTTTATCGGGGTTGCAGTAACATCTGCGACAATTGTCATCTACGGCGGATTCCCGATCTGGGACCCTGTCGTATTGATATCCCGATTCACAAACCCGCTCGTCCTGCTTGTGTCCTTATTTGCTTTGTGTCTCGCTACGCTGGCAACAAACCTCGCAGCAAACGTCGTAAGTCCTGCAAATGATTTTTCGAACCTTTGGCCGTCGAAAATAACATTCCGAACCGGAGGACTGATCACCGGAATTTTCGGAATTCTGATACAGCCGTGGAAACTCGTCGCAGATCCAAGCGGATACATCTTTACGTGGCTTGTCGGATATTCCGCCCTGCTCGGACCGATTGGCGGGATCCTGATCTGCGACTATTTTGTCATCCGGCACACCACATTACATCCTATCGACCTCTACAAAACTCAAGGCAAGTACTCGTACAAGAATGGATTCAACTCTGCAGCAATCGTTGCACTCGTTTGCGGAGTCGTGCCGAGCGCCCCCGGTTTTCTCGGCACGATAAGAGTAATCGACCCCGTTTCGATCGGTTCATTCCTGATGAATGTTTACAGTTATGCATGGTTCGTCGGATTTCTTGCGGCCTTCATTGTGTATGGAGGACTCATGACGAAGAAGAACTAATACGAAAGAAGCTTCGGTAGGAGAAGAGGGCCGAAAGGCATTGCAGTTAAGAACGGGCGTCGATTCTTTTGTAGACCAATACTTGCCAGGCAATGGTCGAGTTCGAATATGTCAACTGAAAACCTTGATCAAGAACTATTCGATGGACCTCATTCCAGTCGTGCCAGAAAGGGTAAAAAGAGCCCTGTGATAATTTTAAGAACAATATCTGGAGTTTGAAGATCGACTCCATCAGAATATTATTTTTTGGATGGCTGAGCGCGTAGATCGTTCTTGTTTTTGCGGTTGAATGTTCGATAAGTTGGCGATAGTTCTTATAGCAGCACACCACCTTGTCCAAAAACGTAATATCCGCATCTTTTAAATTCTCTGACTCTCCCACGAAATCGCCGAGAACGTACGCGGTTTTACCTTCGAGGTGATTCTCCTCAGCCAACGTTCTTGCTTGATCCAACATTCCTTCGGAGATATCAATCCCCGTGGCTGAAGATGCTCCTTCACGCAACAGCGTTATATGAAGAGATCCCACACCGCATCCGATATCGAGGATCTCCTTTGAGGCAATTGGCACTTTGCGAACGCCTTCCAATAAAAAGCGCTGAGTTTTCTCGAGACCGTTCTTGCGGAAGCTCTTGGCGTACCGTTTCGACCATCGGGAGAAAAATTTATTCGTCGGCTCGTACGCACCAGAATTATGACAACAGGCATTCATTCGATCTCACAATTTAAATGCTAAAACCGAAAAAACAATCACAGCTCAACTCATCCAATTTGCTCTCGATTCCGGGTTCCATTTCGTTGTTGTTTTTTTAGATTTTGTAAAGAATTCTATCGAGCTTTTTCCTGTTATATCGCCTGCGCCGAACTTTGATTCATTCCATCCGCCGAACGAGAATGGTTCTCGCGGAACCGGCACACCGATATTTACGCCGACCATTCCGGCGCTTGCCCTCTCAATAACGTATCGGGCCATTCCGCCGCTCTGCGTGAACACCGACGCAGCGTTTCCGTATGGTGACTTATTCTCAATCGCAATCGCCTCATCGATATTTTTCGCCCTCACGATTGCGAGAACCGGTCCAAAGACCTCTTCCTGCGCTATACGCATTTCAGGAAGGACGTAGTCAAGAATCGTGGGTCCGACGTAGTAGCCCTCTTCTTTTCCGCGAACGATCGTATTTCTTCCGTCTACGAGCACGTTGGCGCCTTGCTGTTCTGCTTCACTGATGTACGATTCGATCCTCTCTTTTGCTTTCTTAGAGATCACTGCGCCGAGATTTTCTCCCGGGACAATCTTTCTTGCCTCTTCGCATACCTTGTGAATGATCCTGTCAACATTTCCAACCGCGACCATTGCGGACGCAGCCATACACCTCTGTCCGGCACAGCCGCTCATTGATGCTGCAACGTTTGATGCGGTCATTTCCTCGTTGGCATCGGGGAGAACGATCAAATGATTCTTTGCCCCGCCCAGGCATAATGCTCTTTTTAAATTTGCTGTCGCGCGGATGTAGACAATTTTTGCAATGCGCGTTGAGCCTACAAACGAAACCGCCTGAATTCCTGGGTGGTCGCAAATCGCCTCAACGATTCCCTGAGATCCGTGGACGACACTGAACACGCCATCCGGAAGGCCTGCCTCTTTCAGTAAATCCGCAATTCGACATGCACTCAGCGGAACTTGTTCCGAAGGCTTCAAAATCAACGTATTTCCCAACACCAACGCATTTGGGATCGTCCAGGTTGGGACCATGTTGGGGAAATTGAAAGGGGTGATGCTTGCAACAACTCCAAGAGGATAACGGTCTATGCGGCATTCAACTCCTTTGCTCACTTCCAGGATTTCGCCCCCTGCGAGCTGCGGAGCCGAGCAGGCAAATTCCGTAACTTCAATCGATTTTTCAATTTCAGCCGCGGCCTCGCTCATCGTCTTCCCATTCTCCTCGTGGACCAGGCCTGCCAGCGACTGAATATTTTCTTCCAGCAGAGTCTTGTACCGGTAAAAGATCTGCGCACGTTCTTTGATCGGCATGGCCGACCAGGATTCAAACGCACGAGAGGCAAGCCGGACCGCATGGTTGAGGTCTTCGTGATTGGAGAGCGGGACTTCAGCTATAGTCCGGCCGATCGATGGATTCAAAACAGGGAGGTATTCCGCTGCGCTGGAAGCGACCCACTCTCCCCCGATGTAATTCTTCAGCCTCTCACTCTTCTCTGGAACGCCCCCCTTCGTCGGTACGGAAGAACTATCCACACTGGGTGACATGACGCCTCCTCGCAAATTGAAACTTGTGAGCTTTGAATTAATGGCAATTCGTGCCGAGTCAGCGCGACATCGGTGGCAAGGGCTATCTCAAAAATACCAGCCGTTATCTTTCGATGCATCCACTCCGCTCACTTACCCAGGATGGGCAAATAGTCTATTCACCCTGAGCAATCCCTTCCAAAGCCGCGGAACGAGAACGTTGAAGGGCAACCACCAAGCATTTTTGACATGGCTTCTCACAACAAGCAGCGGAGAACAGCGGGTTCCCACATTCCTACTGCAGCAGCGACCGTGCAATAACTATCCGCTGAATTTCTGAAGTCCCTTCATAGATCTCGGTGATCTTGGCATCACGGAGATAGCGCTCTACGTTGTATTCGCGGATGTATCCGTACCCGCCATGGATCTGAATTGCTTCGAGCGCGCATGAAACCGCAGTCTTCGAAGCAAAGAGTTTTGCCATTGCGGCATGCTGTGTAAACCGTTCTCCAGAATCTTTCGTTGCAGCCGCCCGCAACGTCAACAATCTTGCCGCTTCAACATCCGTCGCCATATCCGCAATTTTGAATTGGATGGCCTGCAAATTCGCCAGCGGCTGTTCGAACGCTTTCCGTTCTTTTGAATACTTCACCGCGGCATCGAGGCTTGCCTGGGCAATGCCGACCGCCTGAGACGCGATCCCGATGCGCCCGCCGTCCAATGTCTTCATCGCAAATTTGAACCCGAAACCCTCTTCTCCGATCCTGTTTGCGACAGGCACGCGAACATCTTGAAAAGCAATCGAAACGGTATCCGAACTTCGAATCCCGAGTTTCCGCTCTTTCTTGCCGACACTAAACCCCGGCATTCCCTTCTCAACAACAAACGTACTGATACCGCGGCTTCCTTTTGCCGGATCGGTCGCCGCCATGACTAACACATAATCAGCATTGAAGCCGTTGGTGATCCAATTTTTGATCCCGTTGAGAACATAGCAATCTCCATCCCGTACTGCCAGCGTTCTCTGATTGGTAGCATCGCTTCCTGCTTCCGGTTCCGAAAGAGCAAAGGCGCCGAGTTTTTTTCCCGACGCCAGCGGAGTCAAGTACTTTTGCTTTTGTTCTTCGTTGCCAAATTCATTGATGCCGTAACAGACCAGAGAATTATTCACGGACATAATAACGCCGCACGACGCATCGACTCTGGATATTTCTTCGACGGCAAGCGAGTAGCTGACAGTGTCAAGCCCCGCTCCTCCGTACTGCTCCTCGACCATCATCCCCATGAACCCGAGCTCTCCCAGTTTCTTCACCGCCTCATATGGAAACTCTTCTTTCTCATCGCGCGATTCTGCCGTTGCCGCCAATTCATCGTGAGCGAATTGACGGGCAGTCTCACGAATCATCCTCTGTGTTTCGTTCAGGTCAAAGTTCATTGATATGCTTTGGATTTTGTCCGTTTGTACCAAGGGGTATTAGCGTCTAGGTACTATCTGTTGTTGCCACTACGAGCTACTACCCAACAGCCATTTGCCAAAAAACCTACTTTGCAGCCGGATAATCGTAAAACCCTTTTCCCGACTTTTTTCCGAGGCGGCCGGCAGCGACCATTTTTTTTAACAGAGGGCAGGGCCGATATTTTGAGTCGCCAAGCCCTTCGTACAGCACGTTCATGATGGATAAACAGACATCGAGTCCAATGAAATCTGCCAACGCAAGCGGACCCATCGGGTGATTCATCCCAAGCTTCATGACAGTGTCGACCGCTTCGGGAGTCGCGACTCCCTCCAGCACGCAAAACATCGCCTCGTTAAGCATTGGAAGTAGAATTCGGTTTGAAACGAAGCCGGGAAAATCATTCACTTCAACCGGCGTTTTCTCAAGTGCTTCCGTCAGAATTTTGACGGCCTGATACGTTTCATTTGCGGTTGAAATCCCGCGGATAATTTCGACAAGCTTCATGACGGGAACGGGATTCATGAAATGCATCCCGATCACTTTCTCCGGCCGGTTTGTCACCGCTGCAATTTCCGTGATTGAAATAGAAGAAGTATTTGAGGCGAGAATTGCAGATGCGGGTGCTGCGGCGCTGATTGTTCTAAAGATATCCAACTTTACGCGCTTATCTTCAGTCGCCGCCTCGATGACCATATCGGCAGAACGGACAGCTTCCGAAAGCAAATCCGAGGTTGCAATATTGCCGAGCGTTTCCGCTTTTTGCTGCTCTGTGAGGGTCCCCTTTTTCACCTGCCGGTCAAGATTGGATGTTATCGTGTTTAGTCCGCGTTCGATCGCGTCATGGTTGATGTCATTCAGCGTTACAGAAAATCCAAATTGGGCGCAAACATGTGCGATACCATTCCCCATTGTTCCGGCGCCAACAACCGTTATATTTTTTTTGTTCATTTTCTCTTCGGCTTTATATTCTTATCAATTGTCTAGACCGCACAGCTATGACAACTCCAAAATCATTCCGCTCGCTTCCCCGCCGCCGATACAAATTGCCGCGAGCCCCCGCTTCAGGTTTCTCTGTTTTAGCGCATTGATAAGCGTTACGATAATTCGAGCGCCGCTGGCGCCGATCGGATGTCCAAGAGCGACGGCACCGCCGTTGACGTTTACCTTGTCGACGTCGATGCCAAGAATCTTGTTGACTGCGAGAGCGACAACGGCAAAGGCCTCATTGATTTCGAACAGGTCAATTTGGCCCATGGTCAGGCCCGCCTTCCTCAATACTTTTGGAATCACATCGGCCGGTGCGGTCGTGAACCATTCGGGCTTCTTCGCTGCAGATGAACTCGAAACGATTTTCGCAAAGGGTTTCAGCCCCAGCAACCTTGCTCTCTCGGCAGAAGCGAGAACAACCGCCGCAGCCCCGTCGTTTATTTTCGAGGAATTTGCGGCGGTTACCGTACCGTCCTTTTGGAAGGCTGGCTTCAGCAACGGAATCTTTTCAAAATTCGTCTTCTTCGGATCTTCGTCCTCTTCCACAAAAACAGTCTCACCATTTTTCTGACGAATACCTACTTTTACCATTTCATCGCGAAAGCGCCCTTGAGCCTGGGATTCCTGCGCACGGCGGTAGCTCAGGATGGCAAACTGATCCTGCGCCTCGCGAGGCACGGCGCATTCCTTCGCACAGAGCTCTGCTGCACTTCCCATGTGGAAATTGTTGTAGACATCCCACAGCCCGTCCTTGATCATGGAATCGATCAACTCTGCATTTCCCATCTTGTAGCCGAGTCGTGCTCTCTCCAAAAGATATGGAGCGTTGGACATGCTCTCCATTCCTCCAGCGACCACAAGATCGGCATCGCCAAGCTGGATTGACTGAGCACCGAGCATGATAGCCTTCATGCCCGACCCGCACACTTTATTGATCGTCATACATTCGACCGATGATGGGAGACCGGCGATGATCGCCGCTTGACGGGCCGGAGCCTGTCCTTCCCCCGCCGTCAGAACATTTCCCATGATCACTTCATCTACTGCATCCGTAGAAACGGAAGCTCTTCGCAACGCTTCTTCGATGACAATCGCGCCAAGCCTTGTGGCAGGAAGCGAACTGAGCACGCCGCCGAACGAACCGATAGGAGTTCTGCACGCACTGAGAATAACCACTTCTTTCATAGGGATCATTTTTCGATAAGGTACAACTCCTGGCATGAAAAGGCAAAACGCAAAATTCTACAGCGCTTTTAAAGCATGGGAGATGTCTTCGATGAGGTCTTCCCCGTCTTCAAAACCGACGGAAAGACGGACTAATCCCGGCTCAATGGCAAAATTGCCGGATTCTACTTCCTGGGAGGTGGGCGGAACTACGACTGAATAGGGTATCACAAGGCTTTCTGCACCCCCTAGACTCGGAGCGATGTACGGTATCGAAAGCGCATCAACGAATTTTTTAGCGCGCTGTGCGGAGCCAAGGTCGAATGAGACGACCCCTCCGAATCCCGTCATCTGCCGTTTTGCTATTTCGGCATTGGGATGAGATGAAAGCGAAGGGTAAAATACTTTGTTTACTCCCGGTTGAGCCGCAAGAAAAACAGCGATCCTCTCGGCAGATGCGTTCTGGTGAGCGACGCGAAGCGACAGCGTCTTCAGTCCGCGGATTAACAGATAACTCGAGTGCGCGTCCAGCGTACCGCCGATGGTAAAATGGAGTTCGCGGATGGATTCGATGATCGATTTTCGGGATAGAATAACCCCTGCCATCACGTCGTTATGTCCGGCAAGGTACTTTGTGCAGCTATGAACGACAATGTCGATCCCAAATTTCAGGGGGAGAAGGTTTATCGGAGAAGCGAACGTCGCATCCACCATCGTTTTCACTTTGTGTTCTTTACAAAGGGCTGCGATCGATTCGAGGTCCTGAACATACAGATGCGGATTCGTCGGAGTCTCGAACAAGAAAAGCCGGGTGTTCTCTTTTATCGACGAGCGGAGTGAATCAAGACTGCAGCTTTTTACGACGGAAACCTCTACGCCGAATTTCGTCAGGACAGCAGCGCACAGATCCTGCGTCCTATGATACATCTCATCCAGGACAAGAAGATGGTCGCCGGGCTTAAGGATCCGAAGCAATGTCACTGTCAGCGCGTACATTCCCGAGGAGCACACGATGGCATCATCCGCTCCCTCAAGATCGGCGAGTTTCCTCTCGGCAACCTCGCGCGTTGGGTTGTGATAACGCCCGTATTCCTGCCGCGGCTCTGTCTGGTCTTTATGGCGCTGCAGTTCATCAACATTCTTAAAAAAGTACGTCGACGTGAGAGCGATGGCAGGTGGTATACCCCGGCTTTCCCGGTCTTTTCCTTCCCCTGCATGGATGCTGCGGGTGCGAATGTGTTTAGCCATAGCATATGACGCAACAAAAAACCATCCCCACAATTGGGATGGTTTTTCAATGATAGGGATTCACGTAATGCGTTAACTATTCATCGACTTGAGAAAATCTTTATTTTCTTTGGTTCCGCGCATTTTTTCCAGCAGGAATTCCATTGCTTCAACGGGAGTGAACTCGCTGAGAAACTTCCGCAGAATCCAAACTCGGTTCAATTCATCCTCGCCCATAAGAATTTCTTCTTTACGTGTCCCAGACCTATTGACGTCGACAGCCGGGAAGATACGTTTGTCGCTGAGTTTTCTGTCGAGTACGATTTCCATATTGCCCGTACCTTTGAACTCTTCAAAGATAACCTCATCCATTCTGCTGCCGGTCTCGACGAGAGCTGTCGCAATAATGGTCAAGCTTCCCCCCTCTTCGATATTCCTTGCGGCGCCGAAGAATCGTTTGGGGCGATGCAATGCGTTGGCGTCCACGCCGCCGGAGAGAATTTTTCCGGAATGCGGAACGACAGTGTTATGAGCGCGCGCTAATCGCGTGATGCTGTCGAGGAGGATGACAACGTCGTGCTTCGCTTCAACCAGCCTTTTCGCCTTTTCGAGCACCATATCAGAAACCTGAACGTGACGCTCGGGCGGTTCATCGAACGTCGAAGCGACAACTTCCGCGCTGACCGAACGCTCCATGTCCGTAACTTCTTCCGGGCGTTCATCGATGAGGAGCATCATCAGCTTTACATCGGGGTGATTGCGCGTGATGCTGTTGGCCATCTTTTGAAGCAGCACCGTCTTGCCCGCCTTCGGCGGCGAAACGATCATGCCGCGCTGTCCCTTGCCGATCGGCGAAAGCAAATCAAGAATGCGCATTGCATATTCGCCGGGGGCGGTCTCCAGCTTGATGCGCTCGTTCGGGTACAACGGCGTCAAGTTATCGAAAAGCACCCTGTCGCGAATCGTATCGGGATTCTCGTCGTTCACCGCTTCCACACGAAGAAGGGCAAAGAAGCGTTCTCCTTCTTTTGGCGGACGGACTTGTCCGCTCACAGTATCTCCTGTCCGTAAGCTGAATTTTTTTATTTGGGATGGCGAAACGTAAATATCATCGGGGGAAGGAAGATAGTTATAGTCGACGGACCTCAGGAATCCGTATCCGTCGGGCAAGACCTCAAGCACGCCCTTGCTGAAGGTCAGCCCATCCTTTTCTGTCTGTGCCTCCAGAATTTTAAAAATTAATTCCTGTTTACGTAAATCGCTGTAGCCCGATATGCTGAGATCTTTTGCGATCTGATTAAGGTCAGCAATTTTCTTGGACTTCAGTTCCGAAATGTCCATTGGCATGGTGCAGATATCCCTTCAAAAAAATTAGAACATTGAACTCGCGGAGAGGAAAATGTCACACAGGTTGAATGTGCCTCAAAATGATACCGATGCTTGATTGCTTAAGGTCTGATAATTGGCAACAAACGAGGTAATCTAGAAGTGTTAAACTTGGAACAAAAACCCTTGTCACAAAAACTTCTTTATTGATTGAAATATAGACTTAAATGCTCTCATTGTCAAGAACTTTTTCAGCCCCTCAGAGCATGGAATGCCTGTAACGCCTCGCCGGCAACATAATGTGAGCCGCATACGAGCAGCAAATCGTTCTTTCTTTGCGCTCGCAGTGCTTCTCGAAGGCCATCCGCCACAGTCTTCCACGAATGCACTCGGCAGTTCGATTCGCGGAAAATATCGGCGATGATGCCTGCCGTCAACGCCCTCTCTATATCCGGTTGCACCGCGAAAACAATGGGCTGTAGCGCGGCGAATGTTCGGATCATCGATCTGTAATCTTTATCCTTCATGACGCCGAAAACAAGGATGAGTTTCCTGTAGTCGAACTCTCGCAGAGACGCGGTGGTCACGGAAACAGCGTCGGGGTTATGACAAACATCGAGAACGATCAAAGGCCGGCGCTGCAGGATTTCGAATCGGCCGCGGATTCCCGTTAATCGCCGTACCTGCTCAAAGCCGCGGCGGATCGCATGAACAGACACCGGAACACCTTTCGACCGAAGACATTCGATCGCTGCAATGGCGGCTTTGGCGTTCATCATTTGATGTTCGCCGGTCAATGGAATCCTGATTTTTTCATAAGAAGTTTTCTTCGATGCAAAATCAACCACTTGAACATCGGCGGCGTTCTCTCTTCGATTCGTTGACTTTACGGCATCGATCGGGATGAGGCGGGAATAACGCTGTTCTGCGATTCTGTTCAATTCACGTCGAGCACTTCTGCCCATAGCTCCAATAACGCAAGGTTTGCCCCGCTTGATGATGCCCCCCTTTTCCCTCGCAATCCTTCTCAGCGAATTGCCGAGATGCTGTGTATGATCTTTGGCGATAGATGTGATAACCGAAACTTCGGGAATTAACACATTCGTTGCATCGAGCCTTCCGCCCAAACCCGTCTCAACAACAGCAACGTCGACCATCTCATCCGAAAAATATTTGAATGCAATGGCAGTCGTCGCTTCAAAAAACGTCGCCTTGAATTTGTCGATCGCAGGGCGGAAAAAAGCAGTGTATCGAATGAGATCCGCATCCGAGATCATCTTGCCGTTGATGCGGATCCGTTCATTAAATTTGACCAGATGGGGGGAGGTATACAGACCGGTCCGGTATCCCGCGGATTGCAGCACTGCGGCGATCATTGCCGCCGTCGAGCCTTTTCCGTTCGTCCCGGCGATGTGAACTGATCGAAATTGTTTGTGGGGATCGTCGCAAAAATGAAGCAGCGCACGTATGTTGCGCAGACCGAGCTTCATTCCGAACGTCTGCAGACTGTAAAGATATTCGAGCGTAGAACGGGTTATCGTCACGAATGATGATGAAAAAAGATGGGGAGATCAGAGCCAGCTCTGAATGACGGAGACGCTGGCGTCGGCGTTACAACTTCCTACTAATTGAGAGATATCACTGATGGAATTTTTGGCACAATATTCAGCAACCCCTTTTGAAATCTCGCCGGCTGAGCCGGGGTTGACAAAATTTTGAGTTCCGACCTGAACAGCGCTCGCACCAACGAGGAAGAATTCTATTGCATCTTCCCATGTCGCAATGCCCCCGATTCCGAAGACCGGTATTTTCACCGACTTGTAGACCTCGAAGACTTTCGCGAGTGCGACAGGCTTGATCGCCGGGCCCGAGAGCCCACCGGTAACGGTCGAAAGCTTTGGCCTTCGCGTACGGATATTGACCGCCATTCCAATGAGAGTATTGATGACAGAAACGGCATCGGCGCCTTCCGCTTCTGCAACGCGCGCAAATTCGGAGATGTGAGTGACGTTGGGTGTAAGTTTGATAATGAGCGGCTTTCGGGTCCGCTTCCTCAACTCCTTCGTAATGAGAGCTACCTTCAGCGGGTCGGTCCCAAAGCTCAATCCGCCTTCTTTTACGTTCGGGCAAGAGACGTTGATCTCAAACCCGTCGACGCGTTTGAAGGGGTCGAGCAGTTCGAGCACACTGCAGTATTCTTCAACAGAACTCGCCGCAATATTCGCGATCACCGCGCATGGGTGCCCTGCGAGGGCGGGAATTTTTTCTTCGATAAATTTATGCACTCCGATATTCGCCAGACCGATAGAATTCAGCATTCCGCTCGCCGTTTCCGTAATTCGCGGAGGAGGATTTCCATCCCTCGGTTTCAACGAAAGCGATTTCGTCATGATGCCCCCCAAGCGATTCAACTCGATCAATCCTGCAACTTCATCGCCGTACCCGAATGTCCCCGAGGCAGCAAAAATTCGATTATTAAAGCGGACGTTCCGCAGCGAGAACATTTCGTTCATAATTCAAAAGATGATATCGTGGACTTCAAAAACGGGGCCGTCTTTACAGACTAACTTATATTTTTTTGCATCGCCCGCGGTTTCCACCGGACATCCCTGGCAGAGACCGATGCCGCATGCAATTTCACATTCGAGAGCGGCATAACACAATATGTTTTTCTCAACGCAGTATTTCGCCAGGCCTCGCATCATCGGCGTCGGGCCGCAGGTATAGACCCGTGGATGCGCGATCGGGTTCTCCGCCATGTAATTCTTGAGAAGATCCACCACCGTCCCGTGGAATCCTTCACTTCCATCGTCTGTCGCGATATGAATGTTGTCCAGTCCCTGCCGGACGATCGTCGAGGATGTGCGGGCGCCGAGAAACGTCACAACTTTTTTTGAGTGAGCGAGGCGTGAGTTCAAAAAAGGGAACGCGGCCACGCCAAGGCCGCCGGCCACCAATACTGCTGTTTCAAATTTTTCATCGTCAACTGGAAACACGCCTTTTCCAAGAGGCCCGAGAACATCCAGGATGTCGCCGGCCTTCTTTTGAGATAGCAATCTTGTGCCGAGTCCGACGACGTTAAAGATGATCGAAACGAGGTCCGCATCGATTGAAAAAATGCTGAACGGCCGCCGAAGAAGAGGGACGGCTGAATCATCAGCCTTGACATTGACGAACTGTCCAGGAAGAGCGCTGCGAGAGATTGAAGAAGAAAGAAACGAAAGCTGGAATATATCCGATGCAATTTTCTTTACTGCGGAGATGGGAGCGTATTCTTGGACCATAAGGTTCTTCAGGGATGATTCGGCGGTCAAGGCTCTATTGCGGGCGGTTTCGATTTAGCATCTTCTGCGGCTTTCTTGTCGGCCGCTTCTTTTCTCTTCTTCGAAGCCTGCTCTTCGTCCGCCTTTCGCTGGGCTTCCCTTTTTTCAGAATCTTCTTCTTGCACCTTCGGTTTAACTGCGATGGCAAATTGAGAAGAAGGGTACACTGCGATCAATCGTCTGTAGACGGCGCTCGCGCTGTCTTCTTTATTGAGTTTATTTTCGTACAACCAGCCGATCGCATACATCGCCTTCGGGCAGAACGGCGACGACCGATTGTTCCGGACTATCCCGTACAATATCGGCAGCGCACTGTCGGCAGACGGTCCGTCAAAAAATGTCTCTGCGCGGAGGTACAACTCTTCCGCTGTGTCTTTGCGGGCGACAAGCAGCGGAATGCCCAAGTTTCGGCGGGACTCCTGTGCGTAGAGCGATTCCGGATACCGGGAGATGATTTCCGAATACAATGAGTCGGCGTTTCCCTTTCCCGTAGATCCCGATGTTTTAAAAATTTCAGCGAGGGTGAACAATGCCCGTGGGGCATATTCGGTCTCTCCCCCCTCGGCAATGACACGCTGGTACCAGAATAATGCTGAATCCTGGCGTTCGAGTTCAAGATAAAAGACGCCTGCAAGCTCAAAGTGCGATCTCACAATCGCCCGCCGCAGCGTATCAACCGCATGGGTCTCCGAAGCAAAAAGCCGGGCATTGATTTCCCGCTTCATAGAATCGGCCCGTGCCAGTGAATCCATCCGGGCCTGAGATTTCCCGAATATTTCTTTTGGGACGCCGGTATTTCTCGTGCTTTGAGAAATGGCCATGGAGCTGTCAGTTGCATGGAGGGTGTCGGCAGCAAGTGCTGCGGAATCGCGTTTCGTTCTTGCAATTTTGATCATCCCAATCAGGCTGTCATAACGCGCCATGTCCGAATAGAGGATGAAATATTTTACAAACGCATCCCCTTTTTTTGCTGCTTCGGCAGTTATCATGGATGCAGGGAATTCAAGCTTTGCCTTGGTGTAATTGAGACCAGCCTTCGCATAGTCAATCTGAGTCCGTTCATAAAGTCTTCCGAGAAAGAAATATGCTCTGGCGGCGGCATCGGTCTTTGCATACGAGGTGTCGACGAACGAAAACTTGGCAATCGCATCGGCGACATTACCCTTAGCCAGATACAGCCTGCCGATCTCAAGCTGAATCCTTGGAAAATTCTCCAGGTTCTTTGCATTGCTCAGAAAGCTCTCGAGACGCCGCAGGGCCTCATCATATTGCTGAGTAGCGGTAAGGATCTTGATGTTTTCGAATTTTGCGGCAAATGATGTCTCATATTCCGGATCAAAGTTCTCTACTTTTGTGAACGCCGATGCAGCTTTCTGCGTATCGCCCATCGCGATATAACAGAATCCGATCTGTAATTGTGTTTCAGCGTTTACGCTGCCGTCGTTCGAGATTTCAAGCGAACGTTGATAATTCGTTATCGCCTGTTCGTAGTCCAGCATCCGGTAAAAATGCCTTCCGATCGAGAGAGATGCCAGACCGGCGATCTGTTTTTCATTTTTGTCAACCGCATCCGTGTAAAGCCGTTCCAGCGCTTGAACGCCTTCATCGTACCGTTTTTGCCTCAGCAGCGACCGACCGTACCATAGTTCAGCCTCAAACCGATAATTGCTTTGAGGGAATTTTGCAAACATCTCCAGGAATTTGCGTTGAGATTTCAGGTCATCCCCAAGATAAAAATATGATTTTCCGATCATCAGGAGTGCATTGTCGACCCATTTGCTCGTCGGGTAAAAGGTCAGGAGCTTCGAGGCTTTTTCGATCGCGAGATTGAATTTGTCTTTGGCTGCTTGAGATAATGGCGGCTCTGTCGTCTGCGAGATCGGTTTGCCGAGTTCCTGCGATCGGGCTGCGATGACTTCTTTCTCGGCATCATCAAAATCCGTTTGGGCATTGTAGTACGTGTTGAAATACGCGACCGTGTTCACATATCGCTGGCTGACAAAGCCCGCACATTCATTGTATACCTGGCATCCTTCCGAAGAAAGAAGCCAGCCGCCGAGTATAACGAAATAGTATTTTCGCATCGTCATTCCGTCCTTGTCAGTAAGATAGACAAATAGCGTTTCTTTTTCAAGGACAATGCTCTTAAACTTCCGCCCGGTACGCATTGTCATATAGCTAATACACAACGCTGTACCCATCGCACCATATCGCAGGAGGAATTGTGAGACAATATTTTGCAGTAGTGCTGCTCGTTGCTTGCTTCGGTGTTGCTAATGCCCAGGATAATCCGCAAGAGCCGCCGATGAAGAAGCCGACGTCGCACATGAATAAAGAGAATTTCATGGCGAAGTTGAACCTCACCGATGCCCAGAAGAAACAATTGAAAGACCTAAAATTCGAAACCGACAAGAGAGCGATCGACCTCCGGTCAAAATTGGCCCTGTCAAAGCTCGAATTGGGCAAGCTCTTGTCATCGGAGGCTCCAGACAAAGATGCCATTGAAAAGAAGATAAGCGAAGTTGCGTCAAACGAAGCTGCGGTACATACGAACCGGCTTGACGGCTGGTTCGAGGCAAACAAGATCCTCACGCCTGAACAGCAAAAAGATTGGCGCAAAGTGCTTCGTATTGCAGCGATGGAACACATGGAGAACGAGCACTCTGAGAGAATGGAACATGGTCAACGGCCTTGAAACCGGATTCAACTCTTTGCTGAGACACAACTGAACAGCGCCCTGTCAGTTGTGCCTTCAGCTGCGTTATGTTAATATCCTTTTGCTTTATCGACGACGGTCAGGAGCGGAGTGCCGTCGAGAAACCGTTTCAAGTTATCGATAAATATCTCCGTGAGTAAGTGGTAGTAGTGCGGGATTGGACCGCCAACGTGGGGTGTAATGATGATGTTCTTGGCGTTCCAGAGAGGATTGTTTTTGGGAAGCGGTTCTTCTTCAAAAGTGTCGAGTGCTGCCGCCTTGATCGTCCCCCGTTCCAAAGCTCTGATAAGAGCTCCACTGTCAACCGAAGCACCGCGTCCGAAGTTATAGAACACCGCGCTCGGCTTCATCGCTTTGAATTCCTTTTCACTGAACATTTTTGTGGTGTCGGGAGTAAGCGGGGTAACGTTCACAACATGGTCGGAATCCCTCAGCAAGTGTTCCAATTGAGACGGGGGTAATACGTCGTCCACATATTCCACGGGCTGCGGGGTTCGTTTCGTTCCGATCACCTTCATGCCGAATGATTTTCCCACTTTCGCCATCGTACCTCCAATCGAACCGAGACCGACGATCCCCAGCGTCTTTCCGGCAATGACATCGGATTCTTTGACCAGTGCGGTCGTCCACTCATTTTCTTTCTGGAGATCGTGATAGGCAAATAGTTTCCGGGTGATGCCGATCATAAGTCCAAAGAGAAGTTCCGTCATCTGAAATCTGTGCATCCCCCGGGAACAGCATAACGTGACGCCGCTGCGCAAGAGCTCAGGGTATAAAAACCGGTCTGCTCCTACCGTCGAGATCTGCACCCACCGAAGCTGCGGCATGAGCAGGAACTGATCTCTCGGTATATCGCCGAAGAGAATTTCTGCAGAAGAAAAATGTTTCCTTGCTTCTTCGGCGTCCGGTGCATAGATGACTTCAATGCGCGGCGATGTTTCAGCAATTCTTTGAAGCTGATGAGGCGTCAGCGAATACGTGATGAGAAGTTTATGGAGAGGGTCCATCGCTCATTTCTTTGCTTTCAAATCGCTGCTGTGCCCCGGAAAGAACCGTGCCTTCGGGTCGATGAACGATTTGATGTTGTTCACCGCTATCGCAGCCTCTCCAAAACCGGTCGCAATGAGCTTAAGCTTCCCCGGAAACGTTGCAATATCGCCTGCAGCGTAAATTCCGGGAATGTTCGTTTCCATCTTTGTTGACACCTTGATATCCCCTTTCTCAATTTCCAGTCCCCAATCACGAAGAGGTCCCAGGCTTGCGACAAATCCCAAATTGAGCAGAAGATGGTCGACGTTGAGCGTTTCGGTTTCATTTGTCCGATTGTTTTTTATCACGATCCGTTCGATCGAAGAATTGCCGCCGATGGAATCGATCTCAAACCAGAGCTTGACGTCCGCATGCGATGACATGAGTTTTTTCACACTATCCTCATGAGCGCGGAATTCATCCCGCCGGTGGATAAGAGTGATATGCTTTGCAGTATCCTGTAGATTGAGCGCCCAGTCGACGGCGCTGTCGCCTCCTCCAACGATCAATAATTCTTTTCCTTTGAAAATCGACTTGTCCCTCACGAAGTAGTGCACGTATTTGTTTTCCAATGCATCCAATCCAGGAAAGTCGAGGCGGCGTGGGACGAACGCTCCGATGCCGACCGTAAGGAGAAGCGTCTTTGTCCAGTGTTCTCCTCCGTTGTGCGTCGATAATTTAAGCACCGTTTGCCCGTCAATTTCTTCCGGATGCAGCGATTCGACCTTCTCGCTCAGGCAGACGCTGGGATTGTGCGAGAGACCTTGTTCGATAAGATTCTTTGCAAGCTCTTTTGCCACCACCTTGGGAAATCCGGCGACATCGTAGATGTACTTTTCAGGATACAGTGCCGTGAGCTGCCCTCCCAATTCCGGTAGCGCATCGATTATTTTCGTCTTCATGTGGCGAAGGCCGGCATAAAACGAGGCAAAGAGCCCGACCGGTCCGCCCCCGATAATTGTTATGTCAAAAATTTCCATAGGTTCAATGCAAAGAATTTATTTCGGATTTGTCGGCCGAATATCTATTTCACTGACGTTGCTCCGGGCCGGCATGGTAAGAGCAAAAAGAACGGTGTCCGCGACATCCTGCGGCTGAATGATTTTTTCCGAATCTTTGGAATGGTCGGAGAACGACGTATTGACCGAACCGGGACAAATTGCGACGACCCGGATGTTAACTTCCCGAACTTCCAGCATCAGCGAGCGTGAAAATCCGAGAAGGCCCCACTTGGTTGCAGAATATGTTGCGCCGCCCACGAAGGAATTCTTTCCCGCCAGAGATGCAATATTGATGATCGCGCCGCCTTTCTGACGGATCATCGCTGGAAGAATGCCTTTGCAGCACAGGAAAACGCCGCGCAGATTTACGTTCATCATCCCGTCAAAATCTTTGACCTAAGTATCGGCAACTTTGGAAAAAATGCCATAGCCGGCATTGTTGACGAGAATGTCGACTTTCTCGAATGCATGGATTGCCTTGTCGAAAAGACGTTCCACATCTGTTTCTTTCGAAACATCTGCCCGAACGACAAGACTTTCTCCGCCATGAGCGCGAATTTCTTTTTCAACGGATTCCAGATCCTTCCTGTGGCGCGCCGCAAGAACGACCTTGACTCCGGCTCCGGCTAACGAAAGCGCAATGGCTTTTCCGATCCCTTTGCTGGCACCGGTGATGACGGCTGTTTTATTATTCAGCGATTCGCTCATTGTTCAAAGATCCCCTTCTAACGGACGTATGACAATTTCTTCTGTGAGAACTCGATTTGGCTGTCGTACCATCGATACTACGACCTCGGCAACATCTTCCGGCTGCATCATTCTATCGTGATATTTTTTACGTTCTCGGCGATCCCACATCGATGTTTCGACCGCGCCGGGCAAGATGTCGATGACACGGACGCCTTTTTTTCTAACCTCGGCCCTCAGACTGCGAGACATCGCCAGCACTCCTGCTTTCGTTGCGGAATAAACCGATGAATGTTTGAATGTAGTAGTTGCGCTTACGGACACAATGTTGATAATGATACCATTTCTCTGCTTGAGCATTGCCGGAAGAACCGATTTCGTGCACAAGAACACACCTCTGAGATTCGTTGCCACCAGGAGGTCGAAGTCTTTTACGGTTGTCTTTTCGAACGATTTGAAAAATGTGACTCCGGCGTTATTGACGAGCACGTCAACCCTTTTCAGTTTTCTGCAAATATTTTCGTACGCTGCATCGACATTCTTTTCTCGCGCGACGTCACATCGAACGAATGACGCAGCACCGCCAAGTTTCCGAATCTGTCTGACGATTCGGCGCAGCGCACCGACATCTCTGCCGGTCAGGACAACATGCGATCCGGCTGCCGCAAACGAGCGCGCGATGGCCGCTCCGATACCGCGGCTGGCTCCCGTAACCCAAACAACTGGAAATTCTCTAGGTGACATGAAATGGATGCTATGCGGGTTTGCTGCCGATAAGGGTGAGGAACTCTGAACGCGTTTTGATATTGTTTCGGAATTCGCCTAGCATTGCGCTCGTTGTAGCACGGGAACTCTGCTTCTGAATCCCTCGCATCATCATGCACAAGTGGCGCGCTTCGCACACAACGCCGACTCCTTCCGGCCGTAACGCATCAAAAAGCGTCTGGGCAATCTCCTGAGTCATCCGTTCCTGCACCTGCAAACGGCGGCTGAACATCTCGACAAGGCGGGGAATTTTGCTCAATCCGACAATCTTCCCTTTGGGAATGTACGCGACGTGAACCTTCCCGTAAAATGGAAGAAGATGATGTTCGCATAGACTGAAGAAATCGATGTCCTTTACGATCACCATCTCGCTGTATTTTTCCTTGAAGACGGCGCCGTTGAGAATCGTCTCAGCATTTTCCGAATATCCTTTTGTAAGAAATTTCATCGACTCTGCGACGCGCGACGGCGTCTTCAGCAGTCCTTCCCGCGATGGATCTTCACCGACCCCCACTAACAATTGGCGAATGACATCCTCCATCGTTGCCTTCTGTGTCATCGGTCCCGTCATCATGCTTCTCCTTTGTACTCCACGAAATTATTCTGCGACTCAAACAGCTTCACAGAAAAAAGGCGGCCGTTATGGATATGCGGAGCCAGCTGGTTCCAGCATGCAGCGGCGATATTTTCGGCCGTCGGGACAATGCCTTTCAGAAATTCGACATCATAATTCAAATGCTTATGGTCGACCTTGCTCACGAAACTGTCCTCAATAATTTTCTTGAGCTCTTTGAGGTCGATGACATAACCTGTCTGCGGATCGGGTTCACCGGCCACAGTGATCTCGAGGTCATAATTGTGTCCGTGCCCGTTCGGGTTGGCGCATTTGTCGTACACTGCTATATTTTTTTCGTCGGAAAACGACGGATTAAAAAGGCGGTGAGCAGCGCTGAAGTGGGCTTTTCGAGTAACGTACATCATTTCTTTTCCATGACGAACTTTTCATACACAAATCCTGCCAGGCCGCCGCCGAGAAGCGGGCCGACCCAGTATACCCAATGATTTTCCCAGAAGCCGGCAACCAATCCGGGTCCGAACGTCCGCGCCGGATTCATAGAAGCTCCAGTCAACGGCCCGCCTACGAGAATATCCACCATTACTGTCAACCCGATGCCGAAGCCGGCTATTTTGGGAGCGCGCGGGTCGATCGCCGTTCCAAACACCGAAGTGACGAGCGCAAAAGTAAGGATCGCTTCAATGAGCACTGCCGTTCCAAGAGAAACTCCGCTGGTCACCGCAGGGGTGCCGAGGTGAGCCGCAGAACATACCTGGGCGGGAAAGATCATCCAAAGGAGGAGACCGGCCAGCACACCGCCGACAAGCTGTGCTACGATATACTGCAAACCGAGTACGACGCTGATCCTCTTCGCAACCATCACGCCGAAAGTAACAGCCGGATTAAAGTGACCGCCGGAGATACTTCCGAACGCTGAAATCATGATCGAAAGGATAACGCCGTGGGCCAACGCAATGCCGACCAAACCAACCGCACCGTTTGAAAATTGATTGGTCAAAATTGCACCGGCGCCGATGAAAAAGAAAATGCACGTTCCCAGAAGTTCAACGAATAATTTTTTGGAATCATTCTCCATGGCAGGTTCCGTTCGTCGTGTGAAGAAAATTACGAGAGTGCGTTCAAGACTTCTTCGGTGTGTCCGTCAACCTTAACTTTTGGAAAAATGTGAGAGATCTTCCCTCTCTCATCGATGATGACCGTCGTTCGTTCGATGCCCATGTACTTCCGCCCCATAAAGCTCTTCAATTTCCATACGCCGTACTTTTCGAGCATGGATTTGCTTTCGTCGCTCAGCAGTGGAAAATTCAAATCGTATTTTGAGATGAATTTCTTATGCGACTCCGTGCCGTCGGCGCTCACGCCGATGACAACCGCGCCTTTTGCTTTGATTGACGAGAGATTATCCCGGAAGGAACATGACTCTTTCGTACACCCCGAAGTGTCGTCTTTGGGATAAAAGTACAGGACAACCTTCTTCCCCCGAAGCTCTTTCAGGGAATGCTTTTTCCCATCGTCCCCATCGAGTGAAAAATCGGGAGCGGAGGATCCAACTTTCAGTTCAGCCATCATAAGCCTCTATGCGACCGCCTTCTTCACTTCATCGTACGGGGGTTCAACACCGGGAGTATCGCTGACCCATGCATACTTCACTACACCTTTTTCATCGATCACATACACAGAACGCTTTGCGACCGCGTATCCTTTAACGCCGCCAAGGCCTTCGAACACGATACCGTATTGTTTGATCACCGTCCTGTCAAAATCGGAGAGCAGAGGAAAATTCAGTTTGTAATGCTCCGCAAAAGCCTTGTTCGCCCACGGACTGTCAACACTGATCCCGATAACCTGGGCATTGAGACCGTTGTAAGCGGACATGGAATCACGGAAATTGCACATTTCCTTGTCGCACACTCCTGTGAACGCACCAGGATAAAAAAGCAATACCACTTTTTTCCCGGCGGACTCTGAAAGAGGAGAGCGAGGAGTTTTTGTTGTGTCAACAAGGGTGAACTGCGGTGCTTTAGAGCCAACTGTAACCGACATTGCTGTTTCCTTTCATCATTATAGTTTAGAATAACTTCTGAGAATAGTTTTTGTTCCCGTAGCTATGTAACCCGAAAATATCGGCAGAGTTCCAGTTGGATCAACAATTTAACTTCAATCATAGGCAATGGACAATTAAAATTACCAAAAAACAGGGCTATAGTCAATGTTGACGAAATTGCTTTTCAAGCAAAATTGAATATATTTGTAAGCAACTTTTCGGAGAGGTGTCTGAGTGGTTGAAAGAGCCGGTCTCGAAAACCGGTGTCCCGCTTACGTGGGACCGTGGGTTCGAATCCCACCCTCTCCGCCGTGAGGTTTTGTTGGAATGTGAGAGCGGAACCGTGGGTTCTCCCGAAGGGATTCCTTTGGTGGGATCCCACCCCCTCCGCCGATTTTGGCCTACTTATTTTCAACTTTGAAGATCCACTCCAATGCATAGATCAATTTTTATCGTGTTGCTGGGTGCGGTTCTTTCGACAATAGTGTATGGAAAGAATCTCTTTAACGACACAACGGCTAAGGGGACATCCGCGACAGATACTCTGGTATCTGCAAGAGCATCTTTGGACACCGCATCAAAAAAAGGAATTGATACTATTGCAGTTCGCAAAGATACAACTGCGTCCCATACCTTCACCGCGATCGACAGCATTGGCTTACAAAAGGACACGAACTCATCAGCGACGCAGGCGAAAAGAGTTTCTCCTCCTGAGCCGAAGAACTTGACCGAGTTTCAAACCTCTTCGGATCCGAACGGATATAAAGACACTCATTGGGGAATGACACTTCGCGAAGTCCGCAAGTCAATCATCGACCACGGCGATGCCGCCGAAGACGATATCCGCGGCATCACCAACGGTTTTGAGTTCTCTGGCTCTCTCGCAGGAGTCAGCGCCCTCTTTGCCTACCAGTTCGATAATGAGAGGCTTTTCATTGTCCGGCTGACGCCCAAAGTGAAAGCGGCCTCGAAGTTTGATTTCCTCGATTCCTTCGACAACTACAGGTCGATTCTCGAATCAAAATACGGTAAACCTGCTCGAAGCGGATTTTCTAAAGTCGACGACTCGTACTTGAGCACTATTGAGAGCATTCAGCTTGGGTTTGCAAAAAAATACGTATTGTGGGAATTCGACAGGTCCTACATTGTCCTGGCACTGGTTGGCAGAGACAGGCAGTTGGGGATTCACATATCGTACGTTTCTCGCGCGATCTTTGACGAGATGACGAGCAGAATTGAATCTCTGAAGCTTGAAGATTTTTGAGTACAACGCATTAATGCAGCCAGATCGATTGTAGACTATAGGCATCTTCCGGAGAGGTGCAAGAGCGGTTGAATTGGCCACCCTGGAAAGGTGGTATACCGGCAACGGTATCGTGGGTTCGAATCCCACCCTCTCCGCAATAAAGGTATTAACCTCAATGCGCGCGGGTTGCACAGCAAAAACTGCCGCACCCGACGGACTACGCTCAGCCTCTGAGCTCACCCACCGTATTCCGGGTTGAATTGATTTTCTCCCTTCCCTTTTCTACTTTTCCAGCATGAATGCTCTTCTCTTCGGCCATAATGATGATCAAAATATTGTCGCCGTCCATACTGTGGACGAGTCAACCGTTCGCGTGTACAAACGGTCGGGCACGACGATTTCATCCAGCGACGAAGAATTTTTCCCGTTCTTTCACATTTCCGAGAGCCGCTTTATTTCCGGATTTCCAAAATCTTTTTGGCTGAAAAAGCTGGAAGGAAGCAATTTTTACCAATACATTTGCGCCTTTCAGCGGGTCCACGACATGTGGGATGCCGTACGATATGTGCTTGAGAAAATAAACCAGGCACAGGAGCGGAGAATCGATTCTTATACGGATACCGAGCACATCTTCCTTCGTCCGGACACAAATACACAGTTTCTCATGCAGTCGGGAAAGACACTTTTCAAGGGGATGGAGTTCTCCGACATCTACCGGATGCAGCTCGACATTGAAACCTATTCCAAGGCATACAAATTCAGCAACGCCGAACGGCCCGAGGACAGGATCATCCTGATTTCTCTCTCTGACAACAGAGGCTGGGAAACCGTGCTCGGCGGCAAACAGGTGGATGAAAAAGACCTCTTATCGCAATGTATCGACATCATACAGAAAAAAGATCCGGACGTTCTGGAAGGACATAATATTTTTAATTTTGATCTGCCGTATCTCTTAAAACGGTGTGAACTTCATCGGATTGAATTCTCAATCGGAAGAGACAATTCTGCTCCGCGCGGAGTACGGTCGCGGACCGCGTTTGCAGAGAACGAGGTTGAGTATGTAAGCTACGAGATCGCCGGCAGACATGTGATCGATACCTGGCTTCTCGTCCAATCCTATGATATGATAAAGCGATCGATGGAGAGTTATTCTTTGAAATATGCAGCGCGATTTTTCGGCATCGCTGCGGCGAAAAGAACCTACATCCCGGGCGAAAAGATTTCATGGTACTGGGACAACGAACCGGATACTTTGAAGAATTATGCCCTGGATGATGTGCGAGAAACACGCGCGCTGAGTGATCGCCTCTCGATGAGCACGTTTTATTTGACGCAAATGCTCCCTTTCAATTATACTACCGTTGCCCGCCTCGGCTCCGCCTCGAAGATCGAGGCTCTTCTGCTGCGCGAGTATTTACGGCAGCGCTATTCATTGCCAAAACCGGAAACCGGATCTCAAACGACCGGGGGGTATTCGGACGTTTATTACACCGGGCTGCTCGGCCCCATCATCCATGCAGATGTCGAATCGCTGTATCCATCGATTATGATCTCAAAGAACATCGCGCCGCGCACCGATGCGCTGCACGTCTTCCACTCCGTTCTTGAGCACCTCACAAAAATGCGTCTCGAGACAAAGAAACAGATGCGAGAGGCAAAAGATGAGGCGGACCGGTCCCGGCTCGATGCGATGCAATCGTCGTTCAAAATTCTCGTCAATTCATTCTATGGATACCTCGGCTATGCCCGGGCGCTCTTTAATGATTATACCCAGGCGGACGTGGTAACACGAACAGGGCAGGAATTGCTGAAGCAGATGATCCAAGACATTGAACTTCACAACGGAAAGGTCATAGAAGTCGATACCGATGGACTCTACTTTATACCCCCCGTTAATGTCGCCGGCGAAAAGGCCGAGAGGCTTTTTGTGGAAAGGCTTTCCGCTACGCTTCCTGAAGGGATCAATCTTGGGTTCGACGGGCGCTATGAAAAGATGATCAGCTATAAAAAGAAGAATTATGCTCTCTCGGGCTACGACGGCAAATTATCGATTAAAGGGTCTTCACTGATCTCGCGGAGCATGGAGCATTTCGGACGAACGTACGTTCAGCGGTGCGTCGATTGTATTATCAAAAACCGCATCCAGGAACTGCATGCTCTTTATCTGGAGACCGAGCACTCAATCCGGGAACATCGGCTGGAGATAAAGGATTTTGCGCGTACCGAGACTCTCAAAGACTCGATCGAGGAATATCAGCAGGATGTGGAATCTGAAAAAAGGAACAGATCCGCGAGCTATGAGCTTGCATCCCGATCTTCCCGTTCGTACCGCGCCGGGGATAAGATCTCGTTCTATTACACCGGTGTTTCGGCAAATATCAAAGGATTCGAAAACGCAAGAGAGGCAAGCGAGTGGGATCCGAACTTCCCCGATGAGAACGTGGAATACTACATAAAGCGGCTGGAAGAATTCTCGAGGAAGTTTGAGGCATTTTTTTCTGAGAAAGATTTTAACGCAATCTTTTCGTCCGAGGACTTGTTTGGATTCGACCCTGCGCAAATCTCCATTATCACAAAAAAAGTTTCGCCTGAACTGCAACACGACACAGATTGGATTAATCCGGAACCTTCAATCGTGCTCGACACATAATTACGCCAGCCGGGTTTGAAAATATTGTTTCAAATAATCAACGATCTCGATCATTGAAGCCCCAGGCGTAAAAAGCTTGCCGACACCCATGACGTTCAGCTTTTCGATATCCTGCTGCGGGATAATTCCGCCCCCGAAGAGCAGGACATCGTCCATTCCTTTCCCTTTCATCAGCGCCATGACCTTTGGAAAAATCGTCATGTGTGCCCCGCTCAATGAACTTATGCCGATAGCGTTCACGTCTTCCTGCAGCGCTGCATCAACAATCACCTCGGGCGACTTGCGAACGCCGGTATAGATGACTTCCATCCCTCCATCGCGAAGAGCGGCTGCGATAACCTTCGCACCGCGGTCATGACCGTCCAGCCCGGCCTTGGCAATCAGCACGCGAATTTTTTGGCCCATGAATGACCTCTTTGAAATTTACATCAACTGTTCAAGAAACAATTTCCACGCAGTATGGAACTTGGAAAGCGGAAAGCCCACAACGGTATAAAAACATCCGTTGATTCTTTCGACAAAAACGGCTCCGTAATCGTCCTGGATGCCGTACGCTCCCGCCTTATCCATCGGTGCACCCGATTCGACATAGCTTTCAATTTCCTCTTTGCCCAGACTGCGAAAGGTAACTTCCGTCTTTTCGAAATCGACGTACGTCTTTTGAGATTGGACATCCACCAAGGCGAAGCCTGTGAAGACCGTGTGAGTTCTCCCTCCGAGCTTCGTCAACATCGATATGGCTTCTTCTTTTGAATCCGGCTTGCCGAGGATCATTCCGTCCAGCACAACGATTGTATCGGCGCCGATGACGATACCGTCGGGAATTTCCCCGGCTACTTTTTTCGCTTTCTCAAGCGAAAGCCTGCGGACGGCTTCTTCGGGGAGAATCCCCTCGGGGATAACCTCTGCGACGCCGCTTTCCCGGACGGTGAACGGAATTCCTATCTGACGCAAAAGATGCAACCGGCGCGGCGAACGGGACGCAAGAACAATAGGCTTGGTCGTCTTCTCCATAGATTCAAAAAAAAAGCGATACATACGTTCGTGATGTATCGCTTTTGATTGATAAAAAAATCTGCTAACGGAACATTGCTTTCAAACTTCCCCACGTTCGCTTGACGCTCGAAACGTTGTGTGAAACAACCATGATCTTTGAATACGTCGTTCCATCCAGAGCAACGATCCGTATCCTGTACTGGTAGACCGATGCAGTTGTCTTGAATGCCGTTTGATCTACAAACTCATAATACGAATTGCTCCCCTTTGGCGATACGACCGGGTCCAAGGCAGTCCACTCACCCTGGCCGCTGGCTTGTCGTTCGATCACAAACTCCTGCATCATACTTTCTTCAGATGTTCCCCACTGAATCGTGACATCATTCCCGTCGCTCCGCGCCTGGAGTGAGCCATCTCTGATCGACGCACCCGCCACAACAAACGTCGAGAGCGTCACGAGGAGAAGGAATAAACGAACGAAGATTTTCACACAGTTGCTTCCTTTGTTTGACCCAAAGTAAGAACGCTTTTGTTCAATGTCAACAGGAATTGTGCGGAAGGCGGGACTTGAACCCGCACGCCTTGTGGGCGCCACCCCCTCAAGATGGTGTGTCTGCCAATTCCACCACTTCCGCTAAGAACAATTAGTACAACCAGATATCAGGAATATACAAAAGTTCGCCGGTGAAGGCAAGAGTATTATCACTCCAACTTGGTTGATGACCCAGGTCACGCCGCGGTTTTATCAATGGAATAATTAAAAGCCATCTCAAAAATCCCGACAAATGTCAATCTGCCCCAAAAGGATCCCTTTGGGCAACGAAGCGAAGCGGCGCCCCTTCGGGAGAATCCATGACAATCATGCATCGTGAATATACGAGGTTTCGGTGTCGTGGATGCTTCGCGGAGTCTACCCCGCTGAAGCGCGGGGCTCAGCATGACATTTACAAATATTTTCTAGATCAAACCATTTTTGAGATGGTTCTTAACAGAATTGTTTGAAAGGTTCAGTGTTTTTAAGATCGCCCTGGAACCTCAACTTTTTCCTTTACTTAGAATTTACGAGGACACAGCCTTGACGGATCAGGCTGAGTACTCAATTGTTTCTTCCGTGATCCTCTGTCTCAGGATGCCGTTCGCGGCCTCTGCATCAGGCAGTTTTGGAGGTTTGATCGTAAGGACCGGGACAGGGGAAAAACGCACAACCCTTTCGGCAACGCTCCCCATCACCATGTGAGTTAATCCGGTTCGACCATGAGTTGCGATGACAATAAGATCAATATCTTCACTGCGAGCATAGTTGACGATTTCTTTGTACGCCTGCCCGTATCTGACCGACTCGATGACCTTCGTCTGGTGCGGCAATATTCGCTGAACAAGTCTCTTCAGCTCCGCCTCCGGGCTTCGCCGAGTTGAGCTTTTATTTTTTTCACCTCTGGTATTGCCAGGATCAACCGAGACTAATGGATGATCTTTGACGACGTGCAGAACATGGAGATAGGCGTTATACATGACAGCAAATGTCGAAGCATGTTCAAACGCAGCAGTCGAGCACTCCGAGAAATCAGTCGGCAGCAGGATATTTCGTATGACGTAGATGGTGCACCTCCTCGTTTAAAATGAACTATTCCCGTTAGGCGCAAGTCTCATGCCAATCTGACGAATGAGGGGCGGCAATATGGATTTCTATTTTGCAGACAAAATCAATGATTAGAGCAGTTCTTCTCAGACCGCTATCATTTCTAACGATTCTTCTTAGAAGTAAAAAAAACGAAATTTGAAGCTTTTCAGACTTGAGAATGGCAACAGGATGCAGGCTCACAGTTTTCCGCCTCATTCAATCACAAAAGGCTTTCCGACAATTTTCATTTTTTGAGCAACAATGTCCGTCGTTGATGAATTCGTTCCCGGTTGCACTCCGCCGACCGCGATCTCACACTCGCCAGCATCGACTTCCCGTTTTGCATCCATGTTTATCACTGCAAGCTGCCGCGGCAGCAGAGTGAATCCGACAGTCCTCTTCTCGCCGGCATCGAGATGGATGCGTTTCAATCCCTGCAGCGAATGAATCGGCACTGGACCCGCAGCTGAACAATTTTTGACGTAGAGTTCAACAACCTCATCACCAGGAATTTTTCCGATATTTTGAACTTCGACGGAAATGGCTGCGGAATCGCCTGCCCGGATCTCAGAGGGAATGTTCAGATGCTGATAATGGAATTGCGTGTAGCTCAGACCATATCCAAACGCAAACAACGGCTCTCCCTCGAAGTACCGGTATGTTCTCCCTTTCATATTATAGTCGTCGAACGGCGGGAGCTGATCGACAGACTTGTAAAACGTTACCGGCAGTCTTCCCGCCGGATTATAGTCTCCGAACAAGACGTCGGCAAGCGCCGTCCCCCCTTCTTCACCAGGATACCAGAGCTGCACGATGGCAGGGATATTTTCCTTTTCCCAATTGACCGACAGAGCGCTGCCGCTCGTGAGAACGAGAACAACGGGAGTACCGGTGGCCTGCAGCTCTTTTAATAGATTTTCCTGAACTGCAGGAAGGTTCAGATTCGTGCGGTCGCCTCCCTTGAACCCTTCATAGTTTACGTGCATTTCTTCCCCCTCAAGCTGAGGCGTAATCCCTCCTACAAAAACGACAAGGTCGGAATATTTCGCAAGCTCAACAGCTTTCTTCGCGTGATCGCTGTGTAATAATTTCCATTGTACAGAAAGCTGGGGCCAATGTGACTTGCGGCAGAACTCGAATACGAAACGGTACGGCTTTCCCTGATTCAGTGCGACATGGTGCTCTTTCGTCGAAGGATCGTGATTTGTCCACTGCTCGAAGACAACGCTGTCTTCAATAGTCAAACGAAAACCGCCGTCGCTCTCGACCATGAAATCGAACTCTCCTGTGGCTGGCGCAGTGAAGTTACCGCTCCATCGAATAGAGGAGATGTCATCGGAGCCGTTAAAGGAAGGTTCCAGTGAACCATAGAACAAGTTCGGGCTTGTCAACTGGTCGCGTCTTGTAAGAACAGGTTCGCCGGACAATTCTTTATTTTTGAAGAATTCAACTTTCAAACCGGGCTCCTCTTTTATGCTGGCGACGTCCGACGAGAGATCGTTGACAATACCTCCTGCATCGACAACATCGCATCCGGCTTCATACTTCACTTCGATTCCGGCTCGAGCCCTATTTTTTATTCCCTGAAGCGGAGTTACGTATTTCGACGGCGTCCCGTTGTAGTTTCCCAGCAATGTCAGATAATTGTCCGCGTTCGGGCCGATCACTGCTATGCGCTTCACTTCCTTTTTGACCGGCAGAGCGTTGTTTGAATTTTTCAGAAGTACAATGGATTCGTGCGCCGCACGAAGAGAGAGGGCGCGATGTTCTCGCGAGTCATTTTCCGAGATTGGAATGCGCTGATACGGTACGACCTCGGGAGGATCGAACATGCCAAGGCGGAATCGGGCGGTGAAGAGACGTTTCACCGAAACATCAATCTGACTCTCGGTGATCAAGCCTTGCTTCACCGCATCAAGCAGCGCCGATGGATAAACGCTTCCGCATTCAAGGTCGGTTCCGGATTTCACTGCTAACGCTGCCGCTTCAGGAGCCGTCTTGACCACTTTGTGATTTTCAAAGATGTCGTTGATCGCTCCGCAGTCCGACACGACGTATCCCTTGAAACCCCATTCTCCCCTGAGGATTGTGCGCAGCAGCTCGGGAGAACCGCAGCAAGCATCCCCCATGAAACGATTGTACGCACACATCACTGAAAACGCGCCGCCTTCCTTTATGCATGCTTCAAACGCCGGAAGATATGTGTCATACAGATCGTGATTATCGATGATCGCATTAAATGTGTGTCTGTTGGGCTCCGGCCCGCTGTGAACGGCATAATGTTTGGTTGTCGAGATCACCTTAAAATATTTTGGATCATCCCCCTGCAGTCCTTTTACAAAAGAAACTCCCATTCGTGCAGTCAGATAAGGGTCTTCGCCATATGTCTCCTGACCTCGCCCCCAGCGCGGGTCGCGAAAGATGTTGATGTTCGGACTCCAAAACGTCAACCCCTTATATATTTCTCGTTCTCCCAGCCTTAGAAATTCATTGTTCTTTGCTCGTGCTTCAGTTGAAATAACATCAGCCACACTCCGCATCATATCCGTATCCCAACTTGCCGAAAGTCCGATGGCCTGAGGAAACACCGTCGCTGTCCCCGCTCTAGCTACCCCGTGCAGGCACTCGTTCCACCAATCGTATTCAGGTATTTGCAGGCGCGGAATCGCTTTTGCGCCGTTGATCATCTGCGAGACTTTTTCCTCCACCGTCATCCTTGAAATAAGGTCGTCGACGCGCTTATCAACAGGTTGAGTATAATCCAGGTAAAGAGGTTTCGCGCCGGGACCTTGAGCAGAAAGAGAATGAATTACGACAACGCTCGCAATAAAAATATATTGAGTTGCCTTTATAGCAAAGGAACAAGATCGCATGGTGCCTCCGGATGGATATGCATGAAGAGTGTCTTGCCGTAAAATAACAAATATCTTGGCTTAATCACCACTATAATTTCTGTTGTAGGCAGCGCTGTGCTGGAGGGAATTATACCGAGGTGCGACATTCAAAGAAAGAGATCGACGTTCTTTATCGTGAAGCAAAGAATTAATGTCTTCGTATTACTTTCGGTGCGAGATTCTTCGCATCGATTGACATCACAAAGAACTTTTGAGGTATCTTCTAGTACGAGATCCGAGCAACTTCGATAAGCTCTGCTTTTGGGTCGTATTTTTTGAGGAAATCGACGAACGCGGCATTATGGTATTCTTGATGAGCAACCTCGAATTTTTTGAGCATCTTCCGTATCTTCTCGGCTTGGTACATGCTCCTGAAATAATTAAATTTCTCTTCGTCGTCGTAGATCCTGTAGTAGTAATATTGTTTCTTCTTTGTCATTGCTGCCTCCTTCTAAAAATTAATGTCGATTAAAGAATTTTGCCGGCGTGGATCAAATCGCCGAACAGCTCGTCCCGTATTCCTTCAGCATTTTTACGAGCATTGGCGAGCGCGTTTACAATATACCTGTTAGCGATAAAAACTTTGCGCGGCTCCGTCTCCGCTTCGTGCAGGAGAAGATAACCGATATAGAGATAGCTGTACATCTCGACAAGATCCTTCGATGCGACTTCCTGAAATACCATATCCCTTTTCTCCACAACGTATTTCAAACTCGCGAGGAATAATTGCCGGATCTCTTTCAGGTGATTGGAAAGCTTTGTTAACCCCCCTTTAAAGTTTCTTTTTTCGTTCGTCGCAAAGACATCGGACAGCACGTCGTTCAGAACTCCTCCCGAAGCCGCAACAATCTGCATTTGAGAAGTCCCCTCGTAAATATTCGTGATGCGTGCGTCGCGTGCAAGCTGCTCCACATGAAACTCACGCATATATCCGGTCCCGCCGTGAATCTGGAGAGCGTCGTAGGTTATTTTGTTCGCTCCTTCGGCGATCGTATACTTTGTGATTGGCGTCAACAGGTTTGCGATCTTGGTGATGTGCTTTAATCGATCGATTTCTTCCCTGGCCGGTTTGCCCTCACTTTTTTTCTTTTCGACAACTTCTTCCAGCTTTTCCTTTTCGTCAACGCACTGCGCCGCGGCGTAGAACAACGAGCGGCTGCTTTCCAGCATAACTTTCATGTCGATGAGCATATTGGAGACGACGGGAATTTCGACGATAGGCTTCCCGAACTGGCGCCGTTCCCGGGCATATTTATATGCTTCCTCATACGCGGCCTGTGAAATACCAAGAGCCTGCGCCGAGACTCCCATGCGCGCGCGGAACATCAGGTCCAAAACGTATTTGATCAGTCCAAATCTTCGGCTGCCGACGAGCTGTGCAGGCGTGTCGTTGAATTGCAGTTCACACGTGGGTGAACCGTGTATGCCGAGTTTGTTTTCGATGCGCCGAATGATGACCGTCGGGCCTCCGTAACAAACGAACAAGCTCAAGCCTCGGCCGTCCTTTGTTCCGGGTTCAGACCTTGCGAGAACGAGAAGAACTTGAGCGTTGCCGTTCGTAATAAAGCGCTTGACTCCGCGAAGGAACCACTCTCCCTGCTCGTTCTGATATGCATGGAGTTTGACGGCCTGAAGGTCGGAGCCTGCGTCGGGTTCCGTTAAAGCCATTGCTCCGGTAAATTCCCCTGTACTTATTCTCGGTAAGAATTCCCGAAGTTGCGCTTCGCTGCCGAACTTCCGCAATGTATCGCCGATGTCCTGAAGCCCGAAAATGTTCATGAGCGATGCATCCGCCCGAGCGAGGACTTCGGTCGTCATCATATAGATGGTAAAGGGAAAATTCAATCCGCCGTATTCCCTTGGGAGAATCATTCCCATCAGGTCTGCCTGGGAAAGCTCCTCCACGTTTTTCTTCGTGCCTTCCGCATAGTCAACGTGCCCGTCGGTCAGGGTCGCTCCGTCCCGGTCGACACCGGCAGCGCGGGGCGCGATGTGGTTGCCGCCGAGGTCTCCTATGACTTCAAGCACTTTCCGGTAATTTTCCATCGCGTCGTCGTAATTGACGGGGGCATAGTTGAACCGGCTTGACTGCGTGTACTCTTCTTCAGTAAGCTTCACGATCTCTTTCAGATCGAGTGCGTTGAAGTGGAACTGAACGTCGGGGTTATCAAGAAAGAAATTCGGCATCGGTCACTTCAGTTTGCTTTTATATGCTTCGATAAATCTGGGAATGACCTCCCGCGCGTCGCCCACAATCGAATAATGTGCGACTTCGAAAATGGGGGCATCTGGGTCGGTGTTGATAGCAATAATTTTTTTTGCTTCCTGCATTCCCGCGCGATGCTGAATAGCGCCGGAAATTCCGATCGCAAAATAGAGTTTGGGGCGGACAGTGACTCCGGTTTGGCCGACTTGCCGTTCATGAGGAATGAAACCGGCATCGACTGCCGCACGGCTGCCAGCCACCTCCCCGCCGATCGAATGAGCAAGTTCGTAGATAAGCTTGAAACTTTCTTTCGTTCTCATCCCGTAACCGCCGGCAACAATGATTGCCGCGCTTTTCAAATTAACTTTTCGCTCTTCCCTGTGCTGCTCGACGAGCGTCACGAGGCGGTCAACGTCGTCAGGGACAAAAGGAATCTCTACAATCTTTGTTTCATGCGGTCGCGGCAGCGGATGCATTTCCATAACCCCTTCACGAACGGTCGCCATCTGCGTTCGCGTGTCGGGGGTGATGATCGTCGCAATGATGTTTCCTCCGAAAGCAGGGCGGATCTGAAGCAGCAGGTCCTTGAATTCTTTTCCCAGATAATTTACCGTAGAGACCTGGAGATCCGTACAATCGGCGGTGAGGCCGCTCCGTGTATGCGATGCCACTCTAGGTGCAAGATCCCTGCCGATAACTGTGGCACCGAAGAGAACGACTCTCGGCTTATGTTGATCCACAAGAGCATTAAGAATGCGGGCATACGTAAGTGTTGCGTAGTTACTCAGCTGAGGATCGTCAACGAGGAACGACTGGTCAGCACCGTAACGGAAACTCTCGAGGGCCGCTCCCTTCACCCCGCTGCCTATCACAAGAGAAATCAGCATCCCCTGCATCGCATCCGCCAGCTTCCTGCCTTTGCTCAAGAGTTCAAGGCTGACGTCGGAAGGCTTTCCGCCGCGCTGTTCTACAAAAACCCAAACATTGTTATCGATCTGGTTCATTGCGCTACCCGAGAATCCGATCTTCCATGAGTTTGTCGATCAATGTATTCATTCCAGTTTTCGAGTTTTCAATTTGGACCGGGTCGTTCCCGGTGAGAACGACTGATTCCACAGAATACACCTTCGTCGGAGATCCTTTGACGCCGCATCGGGACGCATCGATGTTCAGGTCATCAGCCGTCAATGTTGGAATAAATAACGAGCGGCTGGTGTATTCAAAAATGAGCTTATCGATATACAGCAATGAATTTCCTTCCGCCATTTTTTCCAATTCCAACAGCGATTTCGCCCCCTTGTAAGCCATAACTCTCTTTGCGCTGAACGGCCGCGGCTCTCCCGCATCTTTCAAGACCGTCATCAATACGGGCAAAGCACAATCGAGAATCTCGTACCCGCCGTCAATTTTTCTGCGCACTCGTACCGAGCGGTCGTTGATCTCAAGAATTCGTTCGGCATAGGTCACCTGAGGGATGTTCAGCTTCTCGGCTGTTTGGGGTCCCACTTGTGCAGTGTCGCCGTCTATCGCTTGCCTGCCGGCAAACACAAAATCGAAATTTCCAATTTTCTTTATCGCTTCGCTCAGCACGTAGGATGTCGCAAGCGTATCCGCCCCTGCAAACTTTCTGTCTGTTATGAGATACGCTTCGTCCGCACCCATGTAAAGACATTCCCGCAGCACATCGGACGCCCGCGGCGGCCCCATCGTCAAAGCCGTGACTTTACCGCCGCATTCATCTTTGATTTGGAGAGCAAACTCAAGCGCAACCTTGTCTTCGAAATTGAAGATTGCCGGAAGCTTGGCGCGATTCACCGTGCCATCCTCTTTCATCACCTGGCCTGATATATTAGAGGTGTCCGGAACCTGTTTGACAAGGACGATCGAATTATGCATAAAAATCCTGGCCTGAATCTTTTTCTATCTACTTAATTTGCTCTCAGTTTCCTTTGCGCCGAAAACTGCCGCCGAACTGTGAAAAGCTCTTTGCAAAGACTCCATTCATTAGCATGCAACCATACAAGAATTGCGCCGAAAGTTCCTTATTAAGAATCGCCGAAATCGTCTCCTCTTTTTTATAGGTTTGTCAAATTAAAGAAATCAATTCTCCACGCTCCTATTTTTGACAATGGCACAGGCATACGCAGCCTCACGGCTTCATTCTATATATGTACACCGTGCCCTGAGATTACGACTCTAGAGAATTGTATTGGACTGATGAGAAAGGGATTTATTTTACTGATCGGTGAAACGATTCGTGCTTGGTCTGTTTTTCGCGAGCCAATGTGACAGAAGAAATGAACTACCCAGAGGGCGGCGGGAATCAGGTTTTCATAGGCTGCAACTCTATTCCCTTACTCATCTTCTCCTTGATAGATGCATCCGGAGGTGGGGGTTTCTTTCACGATGAGCTTGTTGAGCTTCGGGAGTAATGGGCGCAGCCGGTTCCAAATCCAGCGCGCCAGGATTTCGCACGTTGGATTTTCGAGTCCTGGTATTTCATTCAGATAATGGTGATCGAGCTGACTGACAACGGGTTCAGCTGCTTCTTTCAAGTCGCCAAAATCCATAACCCATCCAACATTTGGGTCAATGGTTCCCGTAACATGGATCTGAACGATGTATGAGTGTCCATGCAGCCGTCGGCACTTATGTCCTTCGGGAACATGCGGCAGAAGGTGCGCTGCCTCAAAACTAATTTCTTTGAATATTGTCATGCGAAAAGTTCCTACGGTATGCCCAGTATTTTATGTGTTTGTAGACTCATTTTCCATTGAGGATGCGTTAAGCAATAATCCTGAACCAGCTTTGTGTTTTCTATTCGGCGGGGTCCGTCCATCGGCTGGAGAAAAAAATGATCGAACTGAAGAGTATCGAAAAGCTCCGGTTCAGCACCCGGCTGCGGGAAAACCAATTTGAGTTCGTTGCCCGATTTCAAAATCAATTCCGCTCCGGCTTTTGGGCTTACACATACCCAATCTAAGGAAGAAGGAGAAAACTTTGTCCCGTTTGTTTCAATCGCAACTTCAAACCCTTCCTTATGAAATGCATCTACAAGGGAGTCGTCAAGCTGCAAAAGGGGCTCGCCCCCTGTGCAAACAAGAAACGGATGAGTATGTGCAGAACCATTTTCCGGCCATTTTCTTCTTGCGGCTTTTGCGAGATCATTGGCAGAAGTAAACTGTCCTCCTCCCGGGCCGTCCACGCCGAAAAAATCGGTGTCGCAAAACCTGCAGACAGCCTTCGACCGATCCTCCTCCCGTCCGCTCCAGAGATTGCATCCGGCAAAGCGGCAAAAGACGGCGGCCCTTCCGGTGTTGGCTCCTTCTCCCTGAAGGGTATAATAAATTTCTTTTACGGCGTAGCCCATTGCCTGAATCTAGGACCTCTTTTTGTATGAGATCGGATCCCTCATGTGATTCTCGGAAAAGCCTTTCAGTCTGAGAAGGCAGGCATCACACTCACCGCACGCTTCGCCTGACGGAGAAGGATCGTAACATGAACTTGTCCGCGCAAAGTCGACACCTAATTCGAACCCCGTGTTGATGATCTGCGCTTTTGAAAGCATGATCAGCGGTGTGTGAATCGTAAGCTGGCGATGACTCTCAACACCGGCCTTGGTCGCAAGGTTGGCCATATCCTGGAACGCTTTGATGTACGCGGGACGGCAATCGGGATATCCGCTGTAGTCAAGTGCATTCACACCGATAAAAATATCGTCTGCGCCTTCCACTTCCGCCCATGCCAACGCGAAAGAAAGAAAGATCGTATTGCGCGCGGGAACATACGTCACCGGTATGCGGTAAGACATTTCATCCAGATCTCGATTCTTCGGGACCTCAAGATCGCTCGTGAGCGCTGAGCCGCCGAATTCCCGCAAATCGATTTTAGCAACAACGTGTTTTAATACTCCGGAAGCGGCAGCAATGTTCCTGGCTGCCGTGATCTCGAAATCATGACGCTGGCCATACTCGAACGAGAGCGCAAGAATGCCGTATCTTTCTTTTTGCGCGATGGCCAACGTCGTCGCAGAATCAAGTCCTCCGCTCAGCAGGACAACGGCCTTTTTCAGTACCTCAGGCATTTTCTCTCGTTCACTTGCGATTTCATGAATATTTTAATATCGTTAGTGTACTGAAAAAAAAAGTAATTTCAAACCAACCCGCTCTCTAACAAAATTCCGACAATACAACTAGTAGAGGAAACCATTGTTTACAGCCGAAGGAAAGTCATTCGAATTTACCGACGAGTCTCACATCCGCCCGGAGTTTTTGGAAACGTTTCCGTTCGACAGCCCCGATCAATACATTCGAACAGAGACGACGGAGTTCTCCGCTGTCTGCCCTTTCAGCGGTCTCCCCGATATGGCCGACGTCATTGTCGAATACTTCCCCGCCGGCGGGAAGTGCATCGAACTCAGATCCTTGAAATATTATTTTATATCATTTAGGATGGTCGGCATCTTTCAGGAAGGAGTCACGAAACGAATTTATGCCGACCTCAAGAACACGCTCGCAACAAACCGCCTGAAAGTTACGACGATCTATAATACCAGAGGAGGATTTGATACGACATGCAGTGAAGGGACACTTTGAGGTGCTAGATACCGTCACAATCTAAAACGCCTGTCCTCGTTTCTTAAAAGAACAGATCAAAGAAAGGAACTCTTTGAATCCGTCTACTTATTTTGTGAGCGCCCCAATGCACGGAGGCTCACGATGATTTTATGGCGCCTGGACAATCTCAAAGATCATTCCAGACATACCTTCGATCTCCAGATATTTACTTCCGTTCAATCCTGTTTCAGTCCCCGTTATGATATTCCGCAGCGCACTTCCACCCAGCAAATGATATACGAAAGGCGAGAGGTCAACAACTTGTTTTGCGGTGTTATGATTGATAATCACCATAACCCGCTCACGATTCAATATTCGAAAATAGACATACACTTCATTCCTCGGTTTGTAGTGAATGAGCGAGCCTCGCTGAAGACTTTTGTATGTCGAACGAATCTTCAGAAGCTGTCGGGTAAAGTCATAAATATCGTTTTCTTCCTCGGTTCTTCCATTTTCTGAAAATGCATCGCGCTGATCGTTCGGGAATCCTCCGGGAAAATCTGCTCGAAGCGTACCATCTTCCGTTCCCCCTTTCATTCCGATTTCCGTTCCGTACAGCATCTGCGGAATCCCCCGCGTCGTTAAGAGTGTCATCAGTTCAAGCTTAAAGCGCTTCACGTCGCCGTTCAGGTTGAACATGGTGCGCCGTATGTCGTGGTTGTCAAGAAAGATCACCAGGTTGTCCGGATTTGGATAAAGAAAGTCTTTCGCAAGAGTGGTGAACACATTCTCGATCTTCCCGGAAGTGTCGGCGAACGTCCTGAGAAACGCGTCGTACAAACCAAAATCCATAAGAGTCGGAAGCTCCGGCTTGATGATTCGTGGGAAATAGCTTCCGCGTTGATACGGAGCGAGGAACACCGGGTCTTGGACCCATACTTCGCCGACAATGTTGAAATGCGGATATTCATCCATCACATTCCTGCACCATTCCTCCCGAAACTTCGGATCGATGTACGGGTACGTATCCTCGCGAATTCCATCAACTCCGCTGAACTCAATCCACCATATCGTGCTTTGCTTCAAATAAGCTCCGACGAACGGGTTGCTCTGGTTCAAATCCGCCATGTGATCGTTGAACCAGCCGTTCGTCGCCCGCTGTTTTGTGACCGAGTCGGAATGAATATCATCTAATTCCGGCTTTGAATTGAAAGGTGTTTTATGATTCTCCGGCGTCCCGTTCAGCCAATCGGGTGTCGGCAGGTTTCTGATCCAAGGATGATTGATGCTGATATGATTGTTCACATGGTCCATGATGACTTTGAGATTTTGTTCGTGAGCCGCACGCACAAAATCTTTGTAGAGATCGTTGCTTCCAAGTCGAGCATCAACTTTATACAGATCGGTTGTTGCGTATCCATGATAGCTCGCCCGCGGTGTATTATTTTCGACCACGGGCGTAAGCCACAACGTCGTAACGCCGAGGTTGTTGAGATAATTGAGCTTGGAAATAATGCCTTGCAAATCGCCTCCATGCCTGCCAAGAGGGTCGGCTCGTTTCAGTCCATCCGGCATCCCATTGATGTTGTCGTTCGTTGTATCTCCGTTTGCAAACCGATCTGGAACAATGAGGTAAATGACATCGGAAGAATTGAATCCCAGATGCTCAGCAGCAGACTTTCGCCGCTTGAGCAAAGGAAAAGCCAACGAGGTGCTTCCCATGCGCGAGGAGAGCTTCAACATCTGCAGGCCGGGTGTTGCTGTCTTCTTGATTGCAATGTCAATGAACGCATAGGAATGATTGGGAGGAGAATACGTTTTCAGTATCGTGATGCCGCGCGAACGCGACGTTGTTTGCAGACCATCCAGATGTTCACCGTAGACCATGAGTTGGATCTTGTTGAGCTTCATGTCCGTCCACCAGTTAGGAGGCTCGACCTTGATGACGCGAGGAACTTGTGCAAACAAGCCTTGCCCGACAAGAATCGCACAGAGCCAGAGAACGTTTCGTTTCATAGGTCCTCGATAGGGAATGATGGACAGGTGTAAAATGAAAGTAGCTATTTATCACTGATTGTGCAATAACAGAAGCCGGATCGGTGGAGGTTGACAATCAGTTGCCGGAGCCGCTCACGTTTTGACGTGGTTTTGTAATTCGGGGAATACGCCATTTTTCTCAAAATGCGATACCGATACTTTTCAATGATTTTCATCGCAAATCGGATCTTTGCGTTGAGATCGATGTTGAATGAACTTTCAGGCACGTAGGCCACCTCACGGAACGATGTTTTAAGGCGACTACAAAAAAATAGCCCGATCATGTGACCGGGCTGCGAGAGAAAATAGGGGCGTTGGGAAAGGATTCTCTCCATATTTGTGAGCGTGGGTGGGCTCGAACCACCGACCCTCTGCTTAAAAGGCAGATGCTCTACCCCTGAGCTACACGCTCGACAGATTATTCTGCGTCGATGCGGGAGTAATATATTAATTTCTGCTGCGATATGCAATAGAATGCGATCCGACACCATCTCCCCATGCGATAGGTCGTGCATTTAACGGTCTCACGGTTGATCCGCCGTCGCCCGACATCAGAAAATCATTGAATCCCAAATTCATAATTTGTACCTTAGCATCGGAAAAAATTATCCGTGCAACCAGCCCAGGGCTCCTCATGAAATTTGACCAACTCATTCAAAAGCTTCTCCCAAAAGACGATAAATTTTTTACTCTACTGGAAGAATCCGCTCAAAACCTCGTTAAGGCTGCGGAAGTAATGAAACAAATTCCCCTCACGAAGAATAAAACCGAAATAGAAGCGTTGGTCAATAAGATCCATGACCACGAACATGACGGTGATACGATCACGCACAAGATCTTTTCAGAACTCAACTCGACCTTTGTCACGCCTCTTGACAGAGAAGATATTCATACCCTTGCATCCTCGCTTGACGACATTCTGGACCATATGGACGGAAGCGCCGGCCGGTTTGTTCTCTACAAATTGAAGAACTGGCCGCCAAGAATGGCTCAACTCGCTGATATCCTTCGGCTCTCTATCAATGAGATCCATCACGGAGTAAGCCTTTTGAGAAATATCCAACAGTTTGACGAATTGCAAAAAGTTTTTCGCAAAGTCAACGAATACGAGAACGCCGCCGACGCGGTTTTCGAACAAGCGGTCGCAGAACTTTTCGACAAGGAAAAAGATCCTATCCAGATCATCAAACTCAAGGAAATATACGTAGGTTTAGAGACCGCAACGGACAAATGCGAGGATGTTGCAAACGTGCTTGAGGGAATTGTCATCAAACACGCCTAACCACTCAATTCATTTGACATCATGCTCACCTTAATAGTTTCCATTATCTTCGTTGCACTAATTTTCGATTTTTTAAACGGGTTTCATGATTCTGCAAATTCAATAGCCACCATCGTATCGACCCGCGTTTTGACACCTCGAAAGGCAGTCGTGTGGGCCGCTTTTTTTAACTTGATCGCAGCATTTCTCTTCGAGGTCCGCGTCGCAAAGACCATCGGGTCAGGGCTTGTGAAGCTCGAAAGCGTGAATGAGTATGTGATACTCTGCGGCTTGCTGGGCGCAATCGTCTGGAACCTCATTACTTGGTACTCAGGACTTCCGTCGAGTTCGTCGCACGCGCTCATGGGAGGATACGCCGGCGCTGCGATCGCCAAAGCTGGATTCGGGGCAATCTTGTACAGCGGCTGGACCATGACGCTCGTCTTTATCGTCCTTGCACCTCTTTTCGGGATGTTAATTGCTTTCGTGCTAATGGTCATCCTCATGTGGATCTTCAACAAGAAACCTTCGTCAAAGATCAATCGTCTCTTCCGAAGGCTTCAATTGTTGTCTGCCGCACTCTATAGTCTGGGGCACGGAACCAACGATGCGCAAAAAACCATGGGGATTATAACTGGGTTGCTTGTCTCAGCGGGGTACCTGTCCACATTTCACGTCCCGTTTTGGGTCATCATCTGCTCGCATATCGCGATCGCAACGGGGACGTTGTTTGGAGGATGGAGGATCGTGAAAACGATGGGGCAAAAAGTAACCAAGCTGAAACCGGCCGACGGATTCTGTGCAGAGACGGCCGGAGGTATTACCCTGCTGGCCACTGCCTTCTGGGGGATCAGCGTGAGCACAACGCACACCATCACGGGAGCTATCATGGGTGTCGGTGCAACGAAAAGATTGTCTGCCGTTCGGTGGGGAGTTGCCGGGAGAATTGTCACTGCGTGGATTCTAACGATACCGCTTTCCGCTCTCGTTTCCGCTTTAACGTACTGGGTGCTTTCGCCTCTATTCAGGTAGACCCAACCCGTCTACAAAATCAAAACGCCGTGCGCGATTGCGATCGATCCTTCAGCTTTGAGGTATAGCTTGAGCCGGCTGCTCTGTCATTGGGGAAGCGTTTTCCACTTTCTTCTTTCGATAGATAATTCCAACCGGTATGATAATGCAATATCCGACAAGAAGAAGTATCGGGGCGGCAGTTAATGCCATGAAACCATCCCACGGTTCCATCCCAAGCGCGACATACCCTAAGATCACGACCACGATGCCGGCAATGAGAATTTTGTAATTGACCGCGTCGAGGGGAAGAAGTTCTATTTTCTTCACTTTCCTTTTCGCTGGCTTTTCCTTTTCTTTGCTCGCTTTGGCCATACTCTGCCTTCAATTTAAAAAACATGGTAGTAAAAAAAAAGCCCGGCGTTGGGGGGGAACGCCAGGCTCGACCCTTTCTAGGTGCGACGCTCAGGGGAGGAAGCGTCACACAGGTCTGGTATAAATATAAGGGAAAAAAATGAAAAGTCAATAATAAAAAGTAAAAAAAAGGCGATTGCGTACTCGCGAATTTTCATCGTATCGAAATACTCTCCCGTGTTCGATAAATCATGATTCATCCAGCAATAAAATTTTGCGCAGCTTCTCGATATCATATTCCGATTGATCCGAAAGTTTCTCTACTTCATTTACAAAAGAGAATTTCTGCGACGCATTACGCAAGTTCGCCGGACCTGGGCCTTCTTCCACCTTCCACTCATGAATGAGAGAAGCTAAAAAAAGCCAATGCAGCATCTCTGTAAAACATTCTTTGTTATAAAACCACTTCTCATTGTAGAGATTTACTTTGATAAATTCACGCACATCATAGTCGTCAAATAGCTGTTCCATCCGCAGGAACCGATTATGCTCATCTGCATCAGTGAGAAAACTCCGATGTCTTGTCATGATCCGCAAAAGACAGATTTCACGCTGAAGCTGCTCACGGCTACGTCCAGCGGCGAGGAAGGCCAATCGGAGAGGCTTCTCAAGATTCAATGCCGCGATCAATTCACTTTCTGCAGCTGCCGAAGAGCCGGATGGGAGGAAATTCGAAAGTTTATCGGCGGTTATCCATGAAAGCAATAGCCCGCAGCCTGCCGGTTGGCGAAGACTCTTATACACTTTGGATTTGCGGAATCCGCTTCCCCAATCACGGATTTGATTCTTGCTTTTTGTTGCATCAACCGGCTGCAGGATGCGCCAGATCGCTCCTACCGCTTCAATGTCATGCGCAAACATCGGTCGAATGGTCCGGAGGTCGGTATCCGACTTAACGTACTTCTTCACTTCGCTTGCAAAAACATCAAAGCAGCGCTGCATGCCGTCGATCTCTGTCGCTCTCGTTGCAGCCTTGGTTGTTCTCAGGTAACGCATCTGGAATGCAGCAATGGTGTCTTCTGAAAGAAGAGCTTTCACTGCATCATGGATCGGCGCTTGGCGCATTTCCACAAGAGCATGACCGACGCTTTGTACGCCTCCGCCGTGAAGTTCCCGGGCGATGGCATGGTACTCTCCGCTATGATCGTAGATTTCCCTGAAATCCAAAAAAATATGATACTCGAAAGCCTTTAATTCTGCGTACATCCCCTGCTCGTGAATCTCCTTCCCGGTGCGAATGTACTCCAGGCCGGATTTATAGTCTTTGAACACGTAGAAATAATTATCGCCGTAATTAATTGCCAGCGCCTGGCCAAGCGATCGTTCTTCACTCTTTCTCTCTCCTCCCTCAACGGCATTCGATTTGATCGCAGCCATTCTGATCCATCCCTTGCACTCCTGGAATTTGTTGTGAAACAAGATCAGCGCTCTTTCACCGCCGGACATATTAGAATACGCGAATACATTATGATTGATGTGCCCGCGTGAATCCTGAAAATCATACACTTCAAAATTCCTGACATCGCTGAAGAGATGTCTCCTCTTCATGATTGGAAACACTTCATGTTCGTGTCGAAGGACCAGCTGGGCGTCCGGATACTCGTCGTAGTAGGCACGTTTATATTCCATGCCGTACTTTTCCGTATACCCTTCGATCTGTCCGTGGCCGAACATCGGGAGGCCGGGGAGCGTCACCATCATCAGCGCGATCCCAAAGTACTTGTCATCTTTTCCAAACTGCGCAATGGCCGTCTGTTCATCCGGATTGCTCATAAAATTAACGTAGCGTTTCAGAATTTCCGGATTAAATGCCAGCGTGTTCTTGAGAAGCTGGTGGTAATTCTCGTTCTCTTCCTTCATCAGCATGTGCATGAAGGCGCTGTTGTAAACACGGTGCATGCCGAGCGTGCGGACAAAATATCCTTCCATCAGCCAGAACGCTTCCGCAAGCAGCAGCGTGCTCGGCATGTACTGGTTTATCCTGTCGACAACATCGCGCCAGAATTCGCTCGGAAACAACTTGTCGAATTCTTCCTTGCTCAGCGCGTGGTCCGCGCGGGACGGAATATCCCCCCCCGTCCCGGGCTGAGGATACCAGAGCCGTTGAAAATGCTTTTTGGTCAGCGTCATTGCCGCGTCGAACCGGATGATCGAGAATTTTCGGGCAACATGAAAGATTGTTTGAATAACCGCTTCCCTCACGTCTGCCCGCAGCAAATCCAGCTGCGCTGTATCATTCCACGGCATATTGGTGCCGTCATTTCCATGGTACACGTACGACGTCTTTCCTGTTCTGCTGTCGATTCTTTGAAAGACAACAGCGGCGTCTTTCTTCGACCAGTATCCGTCTTCGATCCGGAGTTGCACGTCCTGGTTGTCCGATAGGTCACCTCCCGTAAAACGATAATTCGGAAACGGACAATACTCCGATTGAATAAAATATTCCGGATGCTCGACGATCCATTTGGAATAGATTCCCATGTGGTTTGGCACCATGTCTCCGGCAAGCCGGATTCCCCGCTGCCAGGCGCGACTGCTCAAATTCTGGAACGCCTCTTCCCCTCCGATATCTCTCGCGATCTCATAGTCATAAAGCGAGTAAGCCGACGGCACTGCTTCGGGGTTTCCCGTCCACTGTTTGATTTTTCTGGATGCGTTGCTCCGTTCCCAAAGGCCGATCAGCCACAAGCCTGTGAAATTCCATCTGGCCAGCTGGTCCAATTCTTCATCGGGGATTTCGTTCAGCTTGGTAATAGGGCGATGATATTTTTTCGAAAGCTGATCCAGCCAGACATACGTATTTTTCGCAAGGAGTACAACTTTTGGCATCCACTCCAGGTCTGTCGTAAAGCGCTCAGCCTCAAAGGAACCGTATGAGTGTTCCCCCGGCGATCCGGCGGCATCGTAGGAAGGAACAGGGGCATGTCCGCCGCCGCCGAACACAACCTTGTTCTCCTCATCGAGGAGGTCGATGCTTCCCAGGATTCTGTCTAAAAATTTTGAAGACAGGAGCATCCCCCATTTTGATTTGATGTAGCCGAGCTGAGCTTCGAGGCTGTCGGGATGGGCGAGAATGGGGGCGCGCAGCAGGTCGAAGATGAACTGGTTTTCAGGGCCGAACGTTCTTTCCGATTTGAAAAAATTTTCCAACGCATTGATGAGCACCGGGTATTTTGTTTTCGCTGCAAGTGTTTTGTCGGAAAATAATTCTTCGAACTTTGAGGCGGCAGGATTGAAATTGGTCAGATATAACAGGATCAATTCTTCGATCGTGACGTGTTGATTGGGCCTTCCTTCAGTTATTTCGGACAGGTATGCTTCGGCTGGAGATTCCTTTTTATAGACTTTGAGCGGTGGGAAGAAAGCCACGAATGAGTCAATCGTCGATTGGAATCCTTCCTCGCCGATATTCGCCTTGAGATACGCTTGAGCACGCCCAAAGACGCCCGGGTTGGCAGTTTCCTCATACACACGAAGGATGTAGTGATAGATCTCGTCGATCAGCCCAAGTGCATTCAACTGACCTGCTCTCACCCCTCGTTCCGGAAAACGGACGAGGTCGCGCGCGTCGTTCAATTTCTTTGCGAAAATCCTTGCGGCATGAAAATTCGGAAAGATGACGTTGCCGTTCACGGCAAAGAGGGATTCATCAAATTGATATTTGTCTCGAACATCCGAAAGGATATGAAACTCACATTGCGGAGCGCCGTAGTCAGCAGAACGTTGGAGTGTTGGAAAAGAGGAGCATCGAATGAACAGCGGAGCAACGTTCATGGATAATGGCTTGAGAAATTGACCAGTTGATGGCTACACTTTGCATTACGAATCGCAGGCACCAATTGATAATACACATTTTCCCGGCATACTTCAAATGCCTTATCACATAAACTCCAGTTCCAATGTCGCGTCGGTGGTGCGTGCGCGGCCGCGAGGCTTCTTTTGATTGAGGTTGAAGTGTTTCTCGAGCGCTTCAAACGAATATCCGAAGGGTTCAAGCAATGTTGCCGCCGCTTTCAACGTAAATTCAGTATATGTTTCAATATCGTAGCCGTCCTCGAACGCATACAACGCCAGCGGCTTTGCTTTTTCCGGCTTCTGTTTTCCCGATTGATCGAGAATGATGAACTCGATCGACTCGCCGGCGGAAAGATGTACGCCCATGCTTTCCACAAGCTTCGAAACAACGGCGCTGATGCTGTTGTTCGTGTATTCTTCCGATCCCTTGGTGATATGACGCCGAAGCACGAGCTCCATCGGGTTCGCCTTTCCGCTGCGCAAGAGTGAAAGATATTCACGGACAGTGTCAAGCAAATCGGGGAGCATTGCCCGGAGTTCCTCCACTCTTTTCGCCTCACCCATCTTCTCCAGCATCGCTGCCTGCATCGTCTTGACAAATTTCGGCGTGTCGCGCCGGCGCGATTCAATGCCCCGCATTTTCATCTCTCCCGTTTGATACCATCCGACGTAGCGGTTTGCAGTTGTGATTTCGGGATCCTGCTTTGAGGCTGGAAAAAGTATCCAGTTATAGATCCCTTCGAGCGAAATATCAATGCCGGTTTGCCCTGCAATTGTTCGGCAGAGTGACAGGTAATCCCCTTCCGTTGCCTCTTTTTTCTTCAGCCACATGCAGTCGATGATTGCATGAAGCATCTCAAAACCGTTCGCTTCCGCGATCTCTTTTGCCTCAAGGATCGCGTCGCGGGAAAAAGCATTGACCGATTCGTGCGCTTCGATTTTTCCGAAACGCGCATTCTTGTAGCCAAGATACCCGAAACAGCTCACCAGCATCCACTTGAGCGCGCTTTGCCTTCCGTCGTACCGGCGGAAGAGGGCTTCATCCTTCCCTTTATATTTTTTTTTCATCAATTTGTAGTATGCCCGTTTCTTCACGACGGTGCGGAGCGTTGCGGGAATGATGCCCTCCCGTTTTTCGCAGATCGTGTATTCGAGCTCCGGTACTTTTGTATTCTTGCAGCAGCGGCAATTCACCGTCTCCGGGGAAACATTCTTCTCCACCATGATCGTGGGATACATCGAAACGAAATCGAGCTCGGCGATGTCCTCGTGGAAACCGAGCGGCGGGTTAAAGATCAATCCGCCCCGGTCTGCGAGCAGCAGCGTCGCCGCCGATTTGAATTCCTCCGGCTCACGCTTTTTCGAAGGAATCAAAACATTATTCTGATATGCCCATGAAAGCTGCAGCGACGACATCGACGTACCGATGCTGGCCCTCCCCTGCCGCTGCGCGGGTATTTGCGTCAACCGAGACATTTCAAACAGACCGTCCAATTCCGCTTCGGTCACTGTAAATGAATTCTTCGCATCGATATGCCAGCGTCCGGCAAGCTCGAACGCGCCGTCCTTATGGACAATTTTTCCGTACTGAAAAAAACTCGACTCTTTCGTCGTCATATATCCCGTGGTTTGATCGCGGTTAAGCAACGAAGGAATTTTATGCTGCTGTGAAAGGGCCGCGATCGCCGGCATCAGGGATGAGTCGCCATATTCAGTGAGAAGAATATCAGGGTCGCAGCGATGCAGATGCCAGTTCAACGCCTCGAGCATTTCAACAGGATCCTGCTGCTCAAGTGCGTATATCGTGCCGTCGTAGGCGATTTCAATCTGAAAACTTTTCTGATATTTCGGAGGGACAAAATCGTTTGCATTGCGAAGCGACATGATCGACAAGGGCGGCAGTTCATACTCAAGTGCATCGCGGGAATCGTTCACCTCCCACCGGATCAGTTCTCCTGCGTCATCGATGTCATATTCGCCGAGTGCCAGGGGAAAGAGGTTCGTCTCATACAAGAACAACTGAGAAACAAGAATATCGGAATTATAGAACGCAAAATGAGGGAAGAACCGTTCGAAATACCATACCGCTTCCTTGAAACGCGTCGTGTCGTGGACGTACACCTGCACGACATCCCACGTGTCCCCGGAATAAATTTCCTTTCGCGCTGCCCGCCCCAGCGAAATTTCGACCGGAGAGCGGGCACTCAGCGCCGCAATGCGCTTTGCGTCCGAATCGTTCACATGGAGAAAAAACGATGGCCGATACCTGCGAAAGCAGCAATGCTTCATCCCGCTGCGGTCGATGAACCACAACGTGATACCCTTTTCTGAAGGATACAGGTCGAACAACCAGCCGTTTACAGTAGCAGGCATCTTGCTCCTTATCGGCCGTCATGCGAAGCAGCGAGCCGTTCTTCCAACTGAAGAATACGCTCGTGGAGGCGTTTGATCAATTTCCGCTGTTCGACGGCGATCGAGACGGCGATGCTTTCGAACGGAATCGAACGCATGGCGTAAAAATTTTCCGCCAGGTGCAGTTTCGCCGAACGGAAGATATCGTCAAAAAGCTCCTGGTCGTCTTTTCGAAGACCGCGCCGGTACTTCGACCAGCTTGCGATCTCGCTGTCGATGATGTTCGTGAAGGTCGGCACTGTTCGTCCCATCGTCGAGCACTCCTTTCTCAAGAAAAAGTTTCGGCCCGTCGTCGTCCGCTTGCAGCCGGTAAATGGTATCGACGCCTGCCTGTAATGTTGTAAATAACTCGTTCCGCTCTTTCGGCAGCACATTCAGTTTTCTGCACACAAGGAGCACGGAGATCCCTTCTGCTTTCATTTCCTGAAGCGCGGCGACGACGCGGTGAAGAATCTGCCGCACTTCCCGCAATGACGCCTGCTGGTCGTAGAACGTGTCGAGAAGGCCGAAGATCATTGCCGTGCGCGAATGGATCGTGCCGAGAAACGACGGAAGCCGGTGAACGATCGCCTGTTCCATCTGGTAACAGGTGAAGCCGCGCGAAACAAAAATGCGGTGGAGAAAATCGTCGATGTTCAGTTTCCTTTCCCGCGCAAACTGGGAAAGAAAATGGACATTGAACCTGTTGCAGCCGTCGACGACGGCAACGGAAGAGCCGCCGGCGATACCGTATGCCGCCATTTTCAGCGAGAGCAGGAAGATCGGTTTGTCGCCGTAGAGAAGATATGTTTTACCGGTTGGCGCGGCAAAATGCTGCACCATTGTTTGATATGACGTCGGCACGGCTATAAGTGGATTTTTTACCGCCATTTTTCTACCTTTTTTCCAATCATTGCTAAGGAAACCACCATGTGCGGACGTTATGTATTGCTCAACGGCAAAAAGGTCCTTGCAACGTTTGCGCTGCTGCGGGATTTGGAATCCACCGGACAAGCGTTCGAGGAACTGCCGCGCTACAACGCATCTCCGTTTCAACGAATGCCTGTTTTTGCCGTGAGAAACGGCACCCTTGCCGCCGAACAGATGCGCTGGGGGCTTGTCCCCCATTGGTCGAAAGACGGCAAGGTGGCGTTTTCAACGTTCAACGCAAAGTCGGAAACGCTGGACCAGAGCAAACTCTACAATACCTATTTCAAGGGAAGCCGTTGTCTTATTCCCGCCGACGGATTTTATGAGTGGAAAAAGGCAGCGGCCACCAAAGAGGTCCGCGGCGCAGAACGACAGGTCATCGAAAAACAGCCGATGTGCATCCGCATGAAAGACGAATCGCCGTTCATGTTTGCCGGCCTCTTTTCCGTCTGGAAAGATCCCGAAGGAAAAGAACTCCCTTCCTATACGATCATCACCACAATTCCCAACGATCTGGTTGGAGACATTCACGATCGCATGCCTGTCATTCTCCACGAAAAGAACTTTGAGGAATGGCTCGACAGGGACAGCAAAGATACTGCACCGCTCAAAAGACTCCTTCTTCCCTATCCTGCAAAAAAAATGAAAGCATACCGTGTTTCAACCGTTGTGAGTTCATCCCGCAACGATGTGCCGGAATGCGTAGAGCCCATTGAACAAAAATAGATCCGCTTCAACGAAGCCCGCTCACTGGAATTTCGACTTCTGCAAAAAGAGGATGGAGCACATTCACCGATGAGCTGATTCCCTTGAGTTCGGGGAACGCGCGGATCATTCCCCGCGGAACAAGCACCGGGGGCTTTCGCACAAGATGCCGCAGCTGAAAACCGTTGACAAGCGAGTTTGCCTCCGGGTCGTTATGGAATACGACAAAGAGAGTGTTCGATTGTTCCCTCAATTTTTTCATCCGCTGCAGCAGATCGTCAAGCTCTTTCTCGTTGTAATAATAGTCGTACCGTTCTCCCAGCTCGGGATGATTCCACGTTTTAACATTTCTCCCCATCATCCGAAAATATGCAACGTCATTCCACGCCAGCGACGTCAGCGGCATTGAATTCCACAGCGGGGGCAAGTCGACGTTCACAAGGTGCAGGTTGTTCTCCTCCAACAGATTGAAGAAGAAGGGATCATTCCACGAAGCATGCCGCACTTCGACAAACACACGGTGCGGGTAAAACACCCTGCTGAACTGCCGGAGATACTGTCGACGCTCGGACGTGCTGACGAACGACTGCGGAAACTGTGCCACGATGCCTCCCAGTTTGCCCGCTTCGGCAATCGGCTCAAGAAGACGGCGGACAGAGCGGACGTCTTCGTTTGTCGCATCTAAAGTGTGCGTGAACCCGCGATACAGCTTTACCGTGAACATGAAATTCTTATTGGCGGCAACGTCACGGAGCCAGCGGCGAGCGTGGTCGGCCGTAAGAGCCGTATTGTAAAACGTGACGTTGATTTCCACGCTGTCGAAAAACTGGCTGTAGAATTCCAGCTTCCGAAACCCCTTCTTCGGTTTCGGCGGGTAGAAGTATTGGTGGAACGGGGGCAAATCCCAGCCTCCCATCCCGACAAAAATTTTTTGCTGGTCCAGTGTGATCATTGCAGCCTCCTTGTGAGATGGATACAAACAAAAAACCCGGTTTCGAGAGAACGCATTACAGCGTTCTTCACAAAACCGGGCTTGAGTATTTCAACAACCCTGTTGCTATGTCGTTACATTCTTCGTACCGAACGATCCGCGAAAGACACGAAGAAGATAAATGAAGCCTACGTCATTTGTTATTTGAGATTTCTGAATGATCAAGAACACTTGTCTCACGCAAAGCCGCGTAAGTCTTATTTTTAATGTATTTTTCGTCTTGGCGACTTTGCGTGAGACTATTTTCCGAGGTCTCTATTTTTCACTCCACACCGCAAGCTCATTCCCGTTCGGGTCCGTAAAATGGAAACGCCGTCCGCCGGGAAAATCGAACGGAGGCTTCGTTATTTTCCCGCCGTTGCGAACGACAGCGTCCTTCGTCTTTTCCAGTTCGGACGAATAAATCACCACGAGCACGCCGCTGCCGGAGACCGATGGCGCCTTCGCGAACCCACCGCTGATCCGGCCGTCCTCGAAACTGGTGTAGTCGGGCCCGTAATCGGTAAACTTCCAGCCAAAAACGGCCGTGTAAAAATTCCTTACCGCTGCAATATCTGTAGCGGAAAATTCTATATAATCGATGCGATTATTGTTGTTTGAGACTGTCACGGCTGATCCCTTTATTATGGAATGTGATGAATCCTGAGCATGCGCTTTTGGGCTTGAGGGTGCAAAAAATCCAAGCAAAATCATTACTATGAAGGTACTGTAGTTTTTCATGCGGTTTGCCTCTCCGAGAATATAAGGTACGATTCTATTCTTCAATCAGCTTTTTCATCGCTCCCAACACTCCCTCCCAATTATTGCTGGAATGCTCCAGCGCTGTTTGGTCGGCGATATTGTCCTGAGTAAGCAAAAGTTCGGTGCTATCACCGTGCGGTGAGAGCTCGAATGTCAGAACGGCATAGTTTTCCGGAACGTCAGGCAACGGTGAAAAAGAGCTCCAATAATTGTATTGAAAAACTTTCCCCTTCTCGAATTTCAGGATCGTTCCTTTGTCTTCGTATTCTTTCCCTTCCCAGGTTCCGGTAAAACGAATCGGACTTCCAACGTTCCAGTCAGAAATAACATTCGTTCCAAACAGGTATTGCTTTATCAACTCCGGGGACGTCAACGCTTCCCAGACTTTCGACGCCGGAGCCTTGATGCTCAGCGTCTTTCGCAAAAGGAGTGGATGCTTTGCCATGGTCTTATCTATCCTTGAGGTTTGTAATGAGTTTCTTCAATCGTGTAATCGAAGTCATAAAAATGTTTCCCGTCGACGATGTTGATCGCCATTGTCCCGGCAAGTCCGGCCAGCTGGCCCGTGCCTGAATCGGGCACGACGGCCACGCTCAGCTGCGCAGCACCGCGTGTCATGGTGCCGCTATGCTGCAGCGCGAAAGCTCCGCTGCGCCCCTGCAGCGTGCCGTTGACCCGTTCGATCGCTACATATCCAGCCGAGCCCTTGACACCCGTTCCCGCACTCAGCATTTCTCCTTTGCTGACAGCCTCAAGATCGCCGTGGAATTGCTTCTCGATCGACAGCCGCCCCAATGTTGAGTCCGCGGCACTGTCCGCCAGTTTCTGAGGGTTGAGCTTCACTTCAAATGTTCCAGCTGCACGATTCATGATTGTTTCCTGCTGACAAAATTATCAATAACGAAATTTGGGCAGTACCTAATTTGTGTGAATATAATAAAATCCTTCAGTCGTGCCATTCTGAACGAGTTCTGCGGAAGCGGGACGAAGTGAATGCCGAGGACATCCTTCTGGAGAATCCATGACGGCTCGGCCCTGTAAATTTTCGAAGTTACAGTGTCATGGACCCTTCTCCCGCCAGAAAGCGGCAGGATCAGGATGACAAAACAAAACATTGTTGAGATGGTTCTTGCCAAAATTAGTAATCGATGGGTAGTATGAAAGCCGCTGAACATTTCTACAACTATTGTATTTTTCCCCGCCGGTGTTTCGAGCGTAATTTTATCTCCACTTCGCCGGCAATTTTTCCGTTCTGGCGCGGGAATGCGATCTCCACTGTCCCGAAATGGTCTTCCGGGATGCGCACGCTCAGCAGGTCCAGGATCTGTTTGAGATAAAAATTGATCTGCCGTTCTTCTTCTATCGAATATGTCGACGTTGCCATAGCCACCTCGTTCCTCACGATGCCTTTGAGTACGCTTTGTATTCATCGGTCAACGCGTCGATCTTCTTTTTATCGAGAGCGCGGATCATTCCGACCACGACGCCGAGCACTTTGAAATTTTCGTCGCTCCTGCTGACGTGGATCGGTTTGTATTTCTTATTCTCCGGCCGAAGCACAACGCCGCCCTCTTCTCTATAATACCGTTTGATCGTCGGCTCTCCTTCTACGGCGGCAACCACGATCTCACCGTTGCGGGGATCTTTTTTAGGGTCAACAAAAAGTAAATCTCCGGTAGAAAGCTGTGCATCCTTCATGCTGTCGCCGCGCACGTAAATGCCGAACAAATCGTCGGACGCGGTAATGTAGCGCCGGACCTCGAAGGTATCGACCATGTTTTCCTGGGAGGTGAACGGATGCCCCGCCGGCGCGCTCCCGTAGATCGGGATGCCGGACGGCCGTTCATGCAGCAATTCGATACCGCGTGAAGTGTTCGGAACGTACCGCAGCGCCTTCTTCTTTTCCATAAGAAGAAGGTGCATCCGGGCTGCGCTCGGCTGAATTTTCAACTTGTCGGAGATTTCCTGCAGCGTCGGAGGATAGCTGTTGTCCTCGATGAACTGCTTTACAAAATTATAGACCTTTTGCTGACGGGAGGTGAGTTCGACCGATGGCAATGGCATAGTGAAATCCTTTACATAGTATATATATTTTTACTATGGTGGAATATATACTATCGAAAGGAGTTTGTCAAGTACAAAATGAAAAAAGTTTTAGCGTAAGCGATGTCATGACTTTTGCTGCGGGTAATGCAGTCATGGCATCACTGCATAAACTTCGTTGACAAATCGGGCAATCGTTCGTATATTGATGCACCACAAAGCCAAAGTAACACAACGAAATACGGGGCGTGGCTCAGCCCGGCTAGAGCGCTTGGTTCGGGACCAAGAGGTCGGGAGTTCGAATCTCCCCGCCCCGACAATAAAAAAGGGAACAACAATGTTGTTCCCTTTTTTCGTTTGATGTGGACCGTAGCGGGATCGAACCGCTGACCTCGTGAATGCCATTCACGCGCTCTCCCAGCTGAGCTAACGGCCCTTA